>Ga0181520_10002775_pt1 | contig 31914 bp, 18 predicted proteins | sample PEATcosm2014_Bin_29_FD_132451 | JGI IMG/M metagenome (GOLD analysis project Ga0181520, IMG submission 132451) | Peatland microbial communities from MTU Mesocosm Facility, Houghton, MI, USA - PEATcosm2014_Bin02_30_metaG | ecosystem: Environmental > Terrestrial > Soil > Wetlands > Peat | place...
CAGGCCCCTCAGCACCGTCGCCAGATCCGGGTCGGTGATGCCCGTCGGCTCGTTGCCGATCCGGTGCTTATAGCTGATCGTGATGGGGTCCTTGGGATCCAGGTTCACCACGCGGTGGTTGCGGACGAAGACGGTCGGCACGCGGTCGCCGGTGGCGGGGAAGTAGAAGGTTTCGTCAAAGCCGATTTCCTCGGGACCGGGCTTGAGCTGGCCGTTCCACGCGATGGATTGGCCGCCTGCGCCGAGGCCCAGATGCCACTTGCCGACAAAACCGGTGACGTAGCCGCAAGAGCGGAACATCGCCGGCAGCGTATAGGAGCCGGGCTTGATCGACAGCGGTGCGTCGCCAGGAAGGATACTGCTTCCCCGCGGATTGCGGAACGCGTATTGGCCGGTCAACAGCGAGTACCGGCTGGGAGTGCAAACCGACGAAGCGGCATGCCCATCGGTGAAACGGACGCCCTCCTTCGCCAGCCGGTCGATGTTGGGCGTGCGGATGTGGCAAGGAAGGGCCCCATAGCAGCCCGTGTCGTTGTAGCCCAGGTCGTCGGTCAGAAAAACGATGACATTGGGCAAGCGGGAGGCCCGCGGCTCGGCAGCGTGCAGCAGCCCGGAACAAAGGACGGCGATTCCGGCGACAGCAAGAGGGCGGCACTTCATAGCGGACTCCCTTTCCGGCAGACGGCGTGCGTACGGCAAGCGGGGTTACGAAGCCAGTCCCTCACGCTACTTGCCGGTCGGACGATTGTCAACCGGCGGCGAAACCGGCTTATCCCCGCGTTCCGGCCTCAGTCAGGATGGCTCTGAGCGACCAATGCAGAACAAACCGCACGCTCCAGGACAATGTTGCTGCGCCACATGACCGGTGAGTAGCGGTCCAGAGCCGTCAGGCCAGTGCCCAATGGCTGCTAATATGCCAACGGCTACCAAGAAGCCACGCTCCTCCCTGATGCCCCGGTCGTCTTGTCGGGCTGATCTCGATGCCATGAACGATCTCGTATCCTGAGGCGTCCTGGCCCGCCTGGCGAGGCGTTCCGCCCCGTTCCCCCCGGGGCGAGCAGGGAGCCGGCCGCCAGAAACTCTTGCCGCACCGAACCAGTGGGGCAACTGGAATCTGCCTTGGCCCACGGTTACCATGGATTACATGCGCATGCTTGCATCCACTTGCCTTGTGATGGCCCTGTTGCAGGTTCCGACCTCTTCGGCTGCCGCAGCTGACCGGGCAACGCATCCGAATGTCATCATCGTATTGACCGACGACCAGGGCTACGGCGACCTCTCCTGCCACGGCAACCCGATCCTCAAGACGCCGAACCTGGACAAGCTGCATGGCGAGAGTATTCGCTTTACCGATTTTCACGTGAGTCCGGTGTGCACGCCGACGCGGGCCCAGATCATGAGCGGCTGCGACGCGCTGAGGACCGGCGCGTACGTGCCCTGCTCGGGACGCGATTTGCTCCGCCAGGGCATGCCCACCATGGCAAACGTCTTCGCCGCACACCTCTTTTCCGACGTCGGCTATCGCACCGGGCTGTTCGGCAAGTGGCATCTTGGCGACAATTATCCCTATCGTCCCCAGGATCGTGGATTTCAGGAATCGCTTTGGTTCCGAGGCTGGGGCATCACGTCGGCCCAAAACTATTGGAACAACAGCTACTACGACGATTGGTACATCCACAACGGCAAGTTCCAGCACTACGAGGGCTACTGCACCGACGTCTGGTTCAACGAGGCCATGCGTTGGATGCAGTCGTGTGCCGCGCGGAAGGAGCCGTTTTTCGTGTATCTCCCCACGAACGCCCCCCACGGTCAGCTCTGGGTGCCGGAAAAGTACGCTGAGCCGTACCAGAAGAACGTCAATGCCGACATCGCCCACTTCTTTGGCATGATCGCCTGCATCGACGAGAACATGGGCCGGCTGGACGCCATGCTCAAAGAGTGGGGCCTCTACGACAACACCATCCTCATCTTCATGACCGACAACGGCGGCACGTACGGCCTGCCCGTTTGGAATGCGGGAATGCGGGGCGGCAAGACCGAATACTACGACGGCGGGCACCGTGTGCCGTGCTTTGTCCGCTGGCCTGCCGGCGGGCTGCGACAACCAGGAAACATCGGCGAACTAACGGAGTGCCAGGATTTGCTGCCTACGCTCGCCGATCTGTGCGGGCTGCACAAGCCCGCGGTAGCGCAGTTCGACGGTGTCAGCTTGGCCGCCTTGCTGCACGGCAAGCAGCAACCGGAGCTGGCCGAGCGGAAGCTCGTGGTGCAGTTCGGCATGTTTGAGACGGAATACCTCGGCCCGACGAAGTGGAACTGCACCGTGATGTGGCGCAAATGGCGTTTGGTCCGCGGCAAGGAGCTTTATGATATCGCGACCGATCCCGGACAGAAGATCGACGTGGCCGCCCGGCACCCGGAGATCATCAAATCGTTGCGCGACCATTACGAGACGTGGTGGGCGCAAACCGAACCGCTGGCCATGGAGTTCCAGCCCATCCATTTAGGGTCCGATCACGAGAATCCCGTCTACCTCGGCTCCGCGGACTGGGTGGCATTGAACACCGCCAACGCAACCTGGATTCGCGAGGGGATCAACCGCAATGGCCCCTGGCACGTGCTCGTGGAACGAGAGGGTCAGTACGAGATTGCCTTGCGACGTTGGCCGGCGGAAGCTGACGCAGCGATTTCAGCGGGTGTACCCGCCTTCCAGGGCGTGGTGGGCGGATTCGCTCCCGGTAAGGCGTTGCCCATCGTCAAGGCCCGTCTCAAAGTGGCCGACTTCGACGAGTCACAACCGGTAGCCAGCGACGACAAGGCGGTTACTTTCCGCACGCATCTACCGGCAGGCAAAACGACCTTGCAGACCTGGTTCTACGACCGAAATGGCAAGCAACTGTGTGGTGCTTATTACGTGTATGTGACGAAAATGCCAAAGTGAGCCGGTACGGTGATCCTGCCACTTTTCCCAGCCGATGCCGTGAGCGCCCGAATCGTGTGCTACCAAGCGGAAGGCCCTATCATCAGCCGTGGTCCATGCCGCGCCGTTGCCCCCGGGAACCCTGACTCCGTGCCGATTGGTCGCCGCTACGGCGTTTCTCTCGACGCCGCCGCCAGGGGCATGGGCGTCGACGGGAAGCCCAAAGGCATGAGCGGCGATCTCGCTCCCGTGCTGTGGGCGGAGGGGCCGCGGGAAGAGGTGTTTCGGTACGTCGCCCGGGACGCGAGGACGAGGCTGACGCTGATGACAGCTTGCGAAGCCCTTGGTGCCTTCCGCCAGCTCGCCCGCAGCGGCAAGCGGCGGTCAATGGCGCTGCCCGAAGGATGGCTGACTGTGGAACTGGCTCAAGGACTTCCCCTCCCGGATACGTCGTGGATGGACGAGCCGTGGTCGCGAACGAAATTTACGGGTTGGATGCGGTGAAGGCTGGGGCGGGAAGATCAGCGGGCCAACTGGAATGCCACGTAGCTCTCAGCTAACATGGTGGAGAGTTGCCGTTCGGAGCGTATCCGAGCGGTGCCCGCATGAAAAAGACGGGGTCACTGTCCTCCTTTTCCGGTTGCCACAGGGCGATTGTTTCGTCGCCCAGGTTCAGCTTCTATAATAGGAGCGTGATGATCGTTGAGGGTCTTACGGTTTTTTCTCCGGAGCAAAGCTGATGCGAGCATTTTTTCAAGTCATGATCGTCGTTTTGTCGACGGCAGGAGCCACGGCGGCGGAATCGGTCAACCTGATTAAGAATCCGAGCTTCGAGGCCGCCGGCGGCCGCGACGGCGTGCCGGCCGACTGGATGGCTGCCTCGCCCGACACGGCGTTGCGGCCGGTTTTCCAACGCGTTGCGGGCTGCGCCCGGTCGGGCAAGTATGCTGCGTGCATCCGCTCGCCGGGTAATTACCGCTTCGGGTACCTTTACCAGGACGTGCCTGTTTCGGCGGGCAAGACCTACGAGGTAGTGGCCCGTTACCGCTGCCAGGGCATCGACAATCCCAACCGCTGCGTGCTGGTCAACCTGGTGTGGGGGTGCGAGGGCCACAACGACGAGTTCGTGGGCCATTGGTCGAACACGGGCGACTGGTACGAGGGTCGGCAGAAGTTCGCCCACCGGGGCGGCACGAAGCTGCGCGTGATGCTGTTGTTACGGATTGAAGGGCCGGGGGCCGTCTTCTTCGACGACGTGGAAGTGCGCGAGACGACGCCCATCGCCCGCCGCGTGGCCAAGGTGGCCAGTTGCCCCGTGATGCCCTCGCAAATCAAGACGGTCGAACGTGCCAACTTCCTGGTGCCTTTCATCGCCAAGGCCGCGGCTGCCAAGTGCGATATTATCTGCCTGAGCGAGGCGATCGGCGGCCACGATTCGGTGTTGAAGACCGCCGAGCCGATTCCTGGCCCGATGTATAAGGTCTTCGCCAAGGCGGCCCGGGACCACAAAATCTACGTCATCGCTTGCTTCTATGAGCGGGACAAGGATTACGTCTACAACACGGCCGTTCTTTTGGATCGCCAGGGGCAGTTGGTGGGCAAGTATCGCAAAACGCACCTCCACTGGTCCGAAATGTTCCTGGGCATTCGCCCCGGCACCGACTATCCGGTCTTCGATTGCGACTTCGGTCGGATCGGCATCGAGATTTGCTACGACAGTTGGTTTCCCGAGGTGGCCCGGGTGCTGTCGTTGAAGGGCGCCGAGATCATTTTCTTGCCCAATGCGGGCTTTCATGAAACCCTGGCGGCGGCCGCCTGCTGCGAACAAGGGATCTACTTCGTTTCCGCTTCGTCCAACCATCGCAAGGGCAACCTGATCGGGACGCCGGACTTCCGCAAGCTCGCTTCCGGCGACGGCGACCTGTTGATGGCTGAAGTGGAGCTCAGCGAGCCCAAACTCTATGGCTACCGGCAATGGCAGACTTGTGGCCAACCCGAGGCCTTCCGATAGATGCCCCACACGGTGAACGATCGCTGTTTGGAGGAGATTCTGCAGCTTTATCGCACCGTCCCTTCGCCGACAAATCAGGTGCAGCCGTAAGGTTCCGGTGTCCCTGATCTATAGAATCCGTGGAATCGCACACGACAGCCGACCGGCCAACCGAAAGCGTTATGCGGGGCCAAGAGAAACCAGGAGGATCGCCACCATGGGCAAAGGGCTCGGTAAGGTTTCGCGTCGCGAGTTCTTAGCTGGTGCTTCCGCTACAAGTTTGGCTGTGGCCACGTGGGGTGATTTCCTCACGAGCCGAGCACAGGATGACCCGGCCAAGGCCCGTCACACCGTCGCCGCCGATGACGACAAGGCGCTGGTGGCCATCACGCTCGACCTGGAAATGTCGATGCACTATCCCAAGTGGGGCATGACGGAGTGGAACTACGCCAAGGGAAATCTCGATGAACCGACCAAGCAGTACATCGTCGAGGCCTGCCGCCGCGTCCGGGCGAAAGGCGGCGTCACCCATTCGTTCGTGGTCGGTCAGGTCTTCGAGCAGGAAAACGTCGACTGGCTCAAGCAAATGCTCCGCGACGGACATCTGCTGGGCAACCACACCTATGACCACGTCAACGTCTGGTCGAAGAAACCCAGTGAAATCCAATGGCGGTTCCGACGGGCGCCGTGGCTGATCCATGACAAGTCGATCGAAGAGGTGATCCGCGAGAACATTCGGCTCACGGAAATGGCGATGATGACGCGATTGGGGACAAAGCCCGTGGGCTTTCGGACGCCGGGCGGGTCCGCCGGCGGGTTGCTCGAACGGCCCGACCTGCAAACGATGTTCCTCAAATTGGGTTACACGTGGGTGAGCAGCATGGCCCGGCACGTTGCCATCCGGCCGGAAAACCCCGGTGAAGAGGATTTTCGGGCGGTCAGCGAGGCCCAAAAAGATAGCCAGCCGTTCGTCTATCCCACGGGCGTGATGGAAATCCCGATGAGCCCGATCAGCGACGTGGCCGCCTTTCGCCATAAGGACAAGAAGTGGAAGATCGGCGATTTCTTGAAGATGCTGGAACGGTCCGTCCAGTGGGCAATCGACCACCGCGCGGCGTTCGACCTGCTGACACACCCGTCGATTATGTACGTAGAAGATCCCCAGTTTCGCGCGTATGAGTTGGTCTGCGATATGGTCAATGCATCGAGTGGGAAAGCGTCGGTCGTCGGTCTCGACGCGATCGCCCGCCGGACCAAACTGCGGGCCACGCAGCGGTCGCGAAGTAGTCACCGCGGGAACTCAACCTGAAACGGCCGCGATGGTGCTCCTCATTGCGGAAAGTGATACGAATATTGCGCAAACGGTTGTTTCCACCGCGTCTCGGCCCGGCTATACTCAAAGAACCGCGTCAGCGCATCCACATCCCCCCTAAACCACACTGTCTGCCGTTGGGTTCTTTCTCCTGGCGATTCCGGCAAGTCCTTTTCCGAGGAGTCCCACGTGAACTTTTCATCCGCACGAGTCTTGCTGGGCGTGTTCGCGTTGTCTGGCCTGCTGGTTTCTGTCGGTCGAGCCCAGCCGCGGCAGACGATCAGCCTCGACGGCGTGTGGAACTTCGCCACCGACCCCGACAATAGTGGAGAGTCCGACCAATGGTATCGGCCCACGGCGAAGCTGCCGCCCATGCCGCTGCCCGGTTACGCGCCTGCGGCTAACGGCAAGATCCGCGTGCCCGGCGTCTGGGATAACCAAGGCTACGGCTCCGAAACCGACAAGCTCTGCCACTCTTTCATCGGCAAAGGCTGGTACAAACGGCAGATCGAGATCCCGCGGAATTGGACCGGCCGCCACGTGTTTCTCAGGTTCACCGGCGTCTACCGTTATGCCAAGGTGTGGATCGACGAAGAATTCCTCGGCGAGCACATCGGCTATCTGTCGGCTTTTGAATACGACGTCAGCCGGCACGCCGCCCCGGGCCAAACGGTAACGATCACGATCCAGGTCGACTCCAAGCAGCGGTGGGAGGTGGACGCCATGTATGGTTGTGCCTCCGTCGCCGACTACATGGACGTGGCTTGGGGGGGCATCTGGGGGCATGTACTGCTGGAGGCCCGCGCCGATACTTGGTTGACCGACCTGTATGTGCAACCGGACGTGCCCCATTCGAGTTGCGAGCTCATCGCCACACTCAACGGCCAGACACAGTCGGTGGATCATGTCAAGCTCGACGTATTTGACACCGGTGGCCTGCGGGTGGCGGAAGCCGGCTTGGGGCCCGATCCCAGGCTCGCGGCGGGACAGCCGATCCGCCTGCACGTGCCCATGGCCGGTGCAAAGCTCTGGACTCCCGATAGTCCCACACTTTACACGGCTCGGCTCAGCCTGCTCAGAGGCGGCCAAATCTTTGATACGCTCGAAAGTCGTTTTGGCATGCGGCAATTTACCGTCGACGGTCCGCATCTGCTGCTGAACGGCAAGCGGCTCGTCCTCCGCGGTTATGGCGATGATCACATTTATCTCGAACAGATGGCCATGCCCGCCGACAAGCAGTTGCACCTGAAGCAATTGCGGACGATCAAATCGTACGGCTTCAACCACGTGCGGCACCACAGCACGATCATGCCGCCGGAGTATTACGACGCGTGCGACGAAGTTGGCATGATCAGCACGGCCGAGTTTCCCATCTGTTACGGAGTTTTTCTCCCCGGCACCGGCATCAAATGGAAAGAGCAGGTGCCGCCGAACACCGATCCGGCGCCGGCCAGGGAAACCTTCCGGCGCGAGTTCGCGGCGGTGGTTCGGCAGTACCGAAACCATCCGTCCATCCTCTGCTGGGTCATGGGGAACGAGCTTTGGTCGATCTGGATGCCGCGGGACGAATTCCGGGCGAACACACCACTGCGAAATGAGTTCTGCCGCATCGCGCGTCAGAATGATCCCGGGCGATTGTTCCTCGACGCCGATGGCTCGGACGAGAAGATCATGGACCCGAAGAATGATCGCAGCACGTTGGACTTTTACGTTGTTGGGTTCGACCATCGGAAGAATCCCATCGACAATCCCACCAAGTTCCAAGTGCCTCCGGACCTGAAAAAACCGGTCCTTGCCCACGAGGAGGGCAACTACATCACCTTCTCCCGTCCCGACTTGACCGCTCAGTTCCAGCACAACGTCAAGCCGTTATGGCTCACCGCCGGCAACGCGAAGCTGAAACAGTTGGGCCTTTGGCAGGAGGCCGACCAATGGGCGGAGAAATCCGAGCGGCTTTACGCCCTCTGTCATAAGTACAATTTGGAGTCGCTCCGCAAAAACCCCTTGATGTCGGGCTACCACTGGTGGTTGTTCCAGGATTATTGGGTGACTTCCAACGGGATCGTGGACCATTACTTCCGCCCCAAGTCGATCAGCAAGGAAGAGGTCCAGAAAATCAATAGCGAGGTGGTCCTGCTCCAGAATGGTTTGGACAAGACCTATCGCGGCGGGAAACGCTTGGAGGTGAAACTCCTAGTGTCCAATTTCTCGTCCAAACTGCTGCAAGGCAAGCTGCTCTGGGAGGTGAAGGCCGGCAATCAATCGATTGCCAAGCGGCAAGTGGGACTGAAGGGGCCGCGCCAAGGCGACGTGACGGAAGTTGGGCAGATCAGCCTGGACCTGCCTGCAGCATCCGCGCCCACGAAAGTGAAGATCGTAGCGGAACTGGTCGCAGACAAGAAGCGTCACCAAAATGACTGGACGGCGTGGCTCTACCCGGCCGTGATCAAACCCGGTGCGCTTCCGGTCCCTGTTTTTGCCGACGAAGCCCGCGTTGCCATGCTCCGTGACTGGGGCGCAAAACCTTTGCCGGCGGAAGGCACACTCAGCGACCGAGCGGTGTACGTGACGAGTCGCTTTGCCGACCCTCGCCTGATCGATGTCTTGCAGCGTGGCGCCTGTTTCATCGTGCTCGACAGCCTGGAACACGCCTTGAAGTTCCGCACGGTGGCCTTCGGGACAAGTTGGTGGAGAGGCACCGGCGCCTGCCAGGCGAACTACACGGGGACACTCGTGTATGACCATCCGGTCACGCGGGCAATGGCCCCGGAGGGCTGGTGTGATGCGGGATGGTGCTATTTGCTCGACGGCGCCAAGAAACATTGCCTGGAGACGGCGCCCTGCCGGCCGGACGTCATCATCCGCGGGTTGCCCACGATGGAGTTGGTCGAGGACAATGCCTTTCTCTATGAGGTAGGCGTGGGCAAAGGATGTCTGATCGTTAGTGATCTGAACCACGAGAAGGCCGCCGGCCGGCCGGAGAACGATTGGCTCATCGCCCGGCTGTTGGAGCATGCGGCCGCACGTCCGCAGCCCAAGGCTACGTGGCCGGTAGCATTTCTCTCGGCCATTGCCAATCGCCTGGGTGGGTTTCAGCACGTGATCTCTCACACCAAGGGCGCAACGGGCGTGTTGCTTTCTTACCGGGCAGAAAAAGCCCCCGTCTTCCAGTGCTCTCAACTCAAGGCCGGCAACTGGCTCACCTGGGAAACGGCCCCCGTGCCCGCCAACCTATCAGACGATCAGGCCATCTTTGCCTTCGCCGGTGGCTTGTGTTACAGCTCCGCGCCGCCCAGCAAGGGATTCGTGCTGGAAATCAACGGCAAAGAATCGCTCCGCTTCGACGTCTGTCACAATGACGTATGGGAAAGCACATGGCAAAGCGCCGACGGACGAGTCGAGCTGGAATTTGATTCCTTGCGTTACACGTCGGGCGGAGATCCGGTGGGCGTGTTCTACCTCAAAGTCCCTCGTGATCTGCTCCAGCTCGGCCAGCCGTGTCGGCTGACGGTCCGTTCGCTCGGCGGCGGCAGCGGGCGATGGTTCGGTTTGAACGGCTACGGCGACGTGAAGTGAGGTTCTTGGCAGGGAGCTGGCATGGCGACATATTTGCCGACATATTGGCTACGATGCCTGGGCATGATGATCGTCGTGCTCGCTTGGCCCTGGACAGCAGCCGAGGCCAAGACGACAACCCTGGTGGCGTTCGACTACGAGCACGACGGGCGAGGGGTCCCCTATCAGATGTGCCCCGTCGACGGCGATCGGTTTGCCGGCCTGGGCCGGATCATTACCATGCCGCCCCGTGCGCAAGACGTCTGTGGGGTGCGATTTAAGGTGACGCGGGTCGGTTCGCCGGGCCGCTTGCTCTATCGACTTGGCCGAACCAAGGGCGGAAGCGAAATCGCCAGCGGAGCCATTGCGGCCGACGACGTCGTCCCCTTGTATGAGTTGCTGTACGGCGGGGATTTTCCCGCGCAAAAGGTGGTCCCCGGCCAAAAGCTGTACCTGACCTTGCGGGCCGAGCGGGGAAAATATCCCGACGACTATTATCTGGTCTACGGTCCGCGACCCGGACAAGGCGCCCCAGCCGACGCGCAAGGTGAGCCAATTTCTCCACCCGGGCAGAAGGGGGTTTCGCTCTCGTATCAACTGCGGACGTCGGTGGGATCGGGTGATTCGCCCCGGGGCGAAGAGCGGTTTGCGTTTGTCCGGGAGATAACCGCGCCGCCCTACGCGCACGCGCGACGGCTTCGCGATCCCGACCGCAAGCCGCGACCCGGCGAAACGGCGATCGACCGATCGTGGACCATCGTCGGTCCGCCGCGCGGCAACCGGGTGATCGACACGGCGATCGAAGATATCGAAACGTATTTCGATCGTTGCCTGGCTGTCCATCTGGCCGTTTCGCGCGAAAGATTATCGCCCGAGACGCTCCAACGAGAACGGGTTATTGTCGTGGGGGAAGCGACCTCGCTGCCGCCCCAACTGGCCGCCGGGCTGAAACCGTCGGAAAGCTATCGGGTGAAGGTCGAGCCGCGGCGGGTAGTGCTCTGCGGCGCGGACGACCGTGGCGCGATGCGCGCGGTCTATTATCTGGAGGACGTGCTGGGCTTTGCCGCCGGCCCCTATCTGAAGCAGGGCGACGTGAAACGGAACTGCCTGTTTAGCCCGCGCATCACCCACGCCATCGCGCCGAACTGCACGTTCGTCAACGACCTGTCGCAGCCGAACATCTATAGCGACGGCCTGCTCTGGCACATCTCCCACCAAGGTTTCAACGCCATCTTCCTCTACGGGAATCTGGAAGAGGTCACGTATGATTCCCGGGTATTCCCCGAGCTGAACGACGTCAGCGAGCCCCGTCAGTTCGGTAGCGACGAAATCTTTCCCGAAGTCCACGACGCTCGGGCGCCGTTGCGGCGATTGCAGCGGCTGCGCGAGCTGGTCGACCGTGCCGCCCGGTTTGGGATCGACGTGTACCTTTATTATGCCACCAACTATCACCACCCCGTGCCGAAATGGTTCTATGAGAAGTATCCCGACTGCCAAGGTTGCGGCTGGGGAGGCTCGATGTGCACCAGCAGCCCCAAAGTGCAACAGTACCTGGCAGAGACGACGCGGAACCTGTTCCGGGCCGTCCCGCGGCTGAAGGGGTTGGTGGTGATCTTCGACAGCGAAGGGTTTTTCAACGACGCGGTTTGTTACGACCGTTCCCGCTGCCCGCGGTGCCGAAATCGGCAGCCTGAGGACATTGCCGCCGAGCTGATTACGATTATCGACAAGGCCATGAAGGCTTGCCGCCCCGACGCCGAACTGATCGCCTGGTCGTACTTCACCAAGCAGCCACCCTGGGTGATCCGCACCATCCCGAAGCTGCCGAAAGACGTCACCTTTCAAGCCGAGTTCAGCAAGGGCGCGATTGTGGTTTGCGACGGCATTCGCTACGAGCCCATGGACTACGTCATCAGCCAAATCGGCCCGCCGGAGTGCTTCCGGGAGCAAGCCTGGGCGGCGGAAAGAGCCGGCTTGAAACTCTCGGCAAAGACGGAGCATGCGGTCTCGTGGGAACTCTACAATGTCCCCTATCTTCCCATTCCGTTTCAGTTCCAGCGGCGAATTACCGCGATCCGCCAGTACCCCGTCCATGCCCTGTTTACCAACTGGGTGCTTTATGGTTACGTCCCCAACATGCCGGCCGAGGTGCTCAAGTGGTACTCGTGGGACAAGGAGCCGGCGATCGACGAGTTGCTGTTGAATCTGGCCGGTCAGGAATTCGGCGCGCAAGCGGGACCGAAGTTCGTCGAGGCTTGGCGGCATTTCAGCACGGCCATCACCTATTACCCGTATTCCGATTCCATTGCGCGGCATCCTGGCCCCATTCACGTGGGCCCGGCTCAGCCACTCTACCTGGACCGCGGCAAATCGAGCGGCAAGGTGTGGTGCACCTGGCAAAACAGTCTCGGCTGGACTGAGCCATGGGGCCCCGCCGTGACGCTCAAATACTTCGGCCTGTTGGAAGCCGAATGGCAGCGGGGGATCGAGATCATGGAGCGGGCCATGGCGGACGTGCCGGCAGACCGCGGCGAGGCCGCCCGCCGCGAATATGGAATTGCTAAGTCGATCCTCTGTTCTGTGCGTTCTTGCGAGAATGTCATCCGTTTCCTCGTAGCCCGGGAGAATTTGTATCGCGAGCCCGACGCCGCGGGCCGCGAGACCTTGGTGGCCGAGATGCGCCGGGTGGCCAATGCGGAGATCCGCAACACTCGCGAGGCCCTGCCGCTGTGTGAGGCCGATTCGCGGATCGGCTACGCGACCGTCTGGGGCGACATGCGGGTAGCGGGATTCTTCACGCCAGCCTTGCTCCGCTGGAAAATCGCCCAAGTCGAGCAGATGATCCGCGAGGAGCTGCCGCGTTTTGACCCCACCTGGACGCGTCGTCTTCCCGGCTTTCATCATATGCTATCGACCCGCGCAGATCGTGCCCTCTTGCCTTCCTACCGAGAAGATCATGCGTGGCTGGATATCTGCTACTGCCATAAGCCGGGGAGCATCATTTGCTGGGAGACCGCGCCCGTGCCCAATGACGTGCCGACCGAGGGGGTTGCGTTTGCCTTTGCCGGCGGTCTGAGCCACGCTGCGCCACCCGGCGGCGAAGGTTTCACGCTGGAGATCAACGGAAAGGAAATCATGCGGTTCGCTGCTCCTCCGCTGGATGCGTGGAAGAGCAGCGACAAGCGCGTGGAGCTGCAATTCGAAGTGGTGCGTTACACGGGTGGTGGAGATCCGATGGGTCTGTTCTACTTGAAGGTGCCGCGCAACCTGCTAACGCCCGGCGAACCGTGCCGGCTTGGCGTCCGTTCGCTGCGAGGTGGCGCCGGAGGGTGGTTCGCCCTGAATCGCTACAACGATGTGCGATAACGCTGCTGAAGGTCGCATAGTGACGGCTTGCACCGGGGAGAGCTCTCGATGATACGTTGGCCCAGATACCTGACGCGGCGGTCGTTCGTACAATGGCTCGGCGGCGCCACGGTTGCCGCTGGACTCCCCGACGCTTTCACCGGTCGCAATCAGTTAGCCATGGCGGCAGAGGAGGCGGGTGGCCCGCACAGGGATGATGAGCGGCATTTCCGCGCTGTGAGTTGGTGGTTGACCTGGGATGACTTGAGTTGGCCCAACGAGGCTTTGATCGACACGATTCGGCGCCGCGCCGACCGTTGCGCCGCCAGCGGCGTCAACTGTTGCATCCTCTTTGGCGCCCATTACCGTTGGGACTTCCTGCCCTTATGGGGAAGACTGCACGATCTGTTCCGGTTCATCGCCGAGGAGCTTCATCAACGGCAGATTGTTTTGTTCGATCATCATTCCTCGGTGCTCACGCATCGCCCTCGCAACCGCGAAGAGGCGTTGGAAATCTGGCATCACAACCGTCATGCCGTTCCGTTCTATCCGTCGCGCGAGGTGGCCGCCACGTGGCAGTTCAACGGATCGCGGTTGAACGACTGGCGGATGATCGACGTGGAAACCGGGAAGGCGGTGTTCGTGTCGAGCTACACGGCCGAGCAGTATTGCATGAACCATTCTGCTTTCCAGGACGCCTATCCTTCTCCCGCGCCACACGCGATTACTACGGTCAGTGTTCGGAAGACTACGTGAACGACTATCACACAAGCTGCCTCCAACTCATGCGTGCGGGCATCTCGTTCGACATTGTCACCGATGTCCCCCGAACCGGGAAGTGGCGACATCTGGTCCTCAGCAGTGCGGTTTGCCTGTCCACCGACACGCGGCGACGGTTGCGGCAATTCATGGAGGACGGAGGGACCGTAATTGCCACGGGGCCGACTGGGCACTATGACCAGCGAGCCCGGCCGGTGGCGAGAACCTGGCTCCAAGAGCTTGGCTTCACCGCGGAACTAGTGGAACCACTGCGTCCCGGGGGATTTCCGCCGGGCCAAGCGCACGGGCGAGCGGTAGACATCGCGCACTACCGAGTCCCGAAAACACTCCAAAAGCAGCTACGCGACGGCTGGCTCGTGGTGCCCGTGGGACGGGGACAGTTGCTATGGCGGCCCGAGCGGTTCGATCGTAGTGCCGTCGCTTCCGCCGTAGTGACGGTGCTCGGCAAGCACCCGTCTGAGGCTTCCGTTGCGATCCAAGGACTTCCGGCTGGCTGGCGGGTGAGACAATTCCGGCATGGCAGTCGCCGATTGATCCATGCCATTCCTGCCCAAGTAGGAACGGTCTTGCATCCAACTCTGCAAAACGCCTTTAGTCGCGAGCGGGTGATTGAGAAATTGCAGTTCGCGTCGCTCAGCAAGGAACTCGCGTTGGAGTCGGCGGTCACCCTGAGCCGCCTGTTGCTCCACAGCCCTGATTTGGCCGAACCGCGAGTCGCCCGCAGCCTTGGCGGCGAAAACGCAGCAAAGGCATGGGGCGTCGATCCATCGGGCGTCAGCAGGTACTTCATCCTCGAATGCTTTACGTAACGACGCCGATCTGTAACTGTTGTGCAACGTTTAGTTCCGCCGAACTTCAAACTCTCAGGAAAATCTGTTTGCGATACAGGAAATAAACGACAAGCAGAGCCAACCCCAACGCCACGATCTGGATGGCCAACGCACCGGCGCCGATGGCCACCATGGAATCCAGCCATTTGCCGATCGGACCGCCGACCAAACGGGCCGCCAGGCTGCCAAAATCGACAAGTCCCGTGAGCAAGTAAATGGTGATGGGGTTCATCCCGATCCAGATGAAAGGCTGGCACCACCGCCGCCATCCTCGCATATCTACCATCCAATAAAAGACGCCCATCAAGATTGCGCCGTAGCCGCCGGCCATCAGAACAAACGAGGGCGTGGACAGGAGTTTGATGAGCGGAAGCTGGAAGCTCCACAGGAACCCAACCAGCACGGCACCGGCCCCCGCCCCGAGCAACCAGGCGAGCTTCTGCCGTTCGCTCCAATTACGGCTCCTGAGCAGCAATCCGGCAAACACTCCCATCAAACAGGAGGCAATGGAAACCACGTTGCCAAGGATCGTTTCCGCTTCGTATCGCTTGCGCCATAGCTTGCCGGGGCAATACTGGAAGTCGAGGTGGTGGGCCACGTTGTATCCTGTTCATAACGTCCTGTCACGGTCGCCGTGGTATTGAGGAATACCTGCCGTTCGTTTTGGATGCCAGCGGTGTGGCAAAGCCGCTTGAAGGTGGCATCGTCGAGTCGGATATCGCGCATTGGAGTAAATGCCAGTATGGCCCAATATCCCAACAAGAGCGCCGCTGTCGCGATGGCCAAAACGCGTGGACGGAAGAAGCAAAACAGCAGGCCTGCGCCGCAATATGCCAGTGCGATGCGTTGCAGCACGCCGGACCAGCGGATTTCCTGCCAACCGCCACGAACACCTCCGTAATAGAACAGCCCTAATAGAAAAAGGAGAAGGGAACGGCGAAAGACTCGGATCAGCGCTCCGCGACGGCCTTCCTTCTCGATGATTCTGCCGAGTGAGAACACCAGAGAGACGCCCACCAGGAAAAGGAACAAAGGAAGAATCAAGTCCTCGAAATGAAATCCCCGCCACTCGCAGTGGTCTAGCTGCCGCGATAGAAAACCGGTAAACCGGCCGCCGCAAACCGCATGGATGGCATGCACCACACCGCCGCCGCCGATGATCCAGAACATGTCAAATCCGCGCAGTGCATCCACGGACACAAGGCGGTTGGTCTTGGGGCGACTTTCTGACAGTCTAGCGGTGTGCTTCTCCGAGGCGATGTCCGGCATGTTGTCTCCAGAAAGAACGCAGGTATCGACGCACCGAGATGTACAGGTTCTGCCGTTAAAAGCGGCTACTCGTTCGATGGTAATGATCCTCAGACCTTAAAGAACACCTTCCAGCGATACAGCAAGCCCATGATGCCGAGGAAAAGGAGCACGTAGAGAATCGCAAACAACAGCGAACCGTTCCGCTCTCCGGGCGACCAGATCCCCAGGATTTTCGAGTCGGCAAGCCAGTGAAATAGATACAGCTTCAGGTTGGTTGTTGCTCCGCCGCTGCCGGTGACCTTGATCCATTCGAGCGTTCTTGCCAACAGGATGGTGAGCGTCCAGACGGCGAGCGAGTTGCGGCCAAAAGCCAGAAACGGCGGCGTCCACCAAGTGATCTTATGGAAGTCGGCGACGTAATAACACGAAGCGAGCACTACCAAGGCCATCCCGCCCATAAAGAGGACCAGCGAGATCGTCCAAAGGTTCTGGTTGATCGGGAAGAACAGGTTCCACAAGCTGCCGATCGCCAGACCCACTGTGCCGGTAAAATAGAGGTTGACCAGCTTCCGCAACACAGGGGCCGAGGATCGGAGGTATTGGCCGGTCAAAAGGCCGATCAACGCCGTGGCAATTGCCGGCAAGGTGCTGAACAGGCCCTTGCTTTCCCAGTCGGCGGTCTGCATGTGGCCGGGCATCACCCGGACGTCGATGTAATGGTTCCAGGTGTACTGGCGATCCTCGAAGGCCGGTATGCCGGCACGGCCGCCCGGCGCCGGCACGAACGCCGTCATCACGTAATAGAACATCAGCAGGAAGACGCCGACGGCGGCCTGCGTCCTCGGCTTGCAGCCCAGATGAAGCAGGGACGTGACGAAGTAGCAAATGGCGATTCGCTGCAGGGCGTTGAAGATGCGGAGATGTGCCAGGTCAAAATGGGGGAACTCGTTCAGGAAGCGGGGATACCCGTTCAGGAAAAGGCCCAGCAGGAACAGGAGGATCGAGCGGCGAAGGATGGTCAATACTATAGCCATCCGGCCCGCTCCCCGTGCTCGACGCTTGTCCAACGAGTAGGGAATCGCGACGCCGACAATGAAGATAAAGAACGGGAAGATCAGGTCGGCGAAGCCCCAGCCGTTCCACTTCACGTGGCCCAGCGGGCCATAGATGGGCCCTGGGTGATTGTTGACCAGCACCATCCCGACGAGCGTTATCCCGCGGAAAATGTCCAGCGAAAGCAACCGGTCTTGCCTTGTGGTTTCGGGAGGGGTCGGCATGACCTCCGCACCACTCGGCTCACAGCGATGGAAAGCGGGTTTTTCTTCACCACCTGCCATAGGGAATCCTGCAAGCTTCAGACGGTCTTTCCCGCCTTGCGTCGCTCGTTGATCTGGTCGCGACTGCGGTGGCGGTATTCCCGCAGCGTCTCGATCTGATACCGTACGCACAAGTCGCGCACCCGCACTCCGGGCTTCAGCGCGCGAAGCACGTACCATTCCTCCATCTCGCCGACGTGCGGCACCAGCTCGACCTCCCCCTTGTATTCTTTGAGGAGCCGCCTGATCTTCTCCCGGTTGAAATCGAAGTGGACCAGCGTCAGGTCCAGGTCGAGCGTGGCGATGAACTGCTGCGGCCAGGGCTTTTCCGACGGTTGGACGGCGCGGCCGAGGACGTCGATCATGTTGCCCCGGCCCACCGCCACCAGGTAGTAGTTGTGGATCATGGCGTAGCCGTTCAAGGGCATGCCGCCTCCATAGGCGCTGGGCCAGAAAACGATCTCCGCCCCTTTGCGCTCGGCCTCCTGCCAGACCTCGTCGAAATTGGGATCGAAACAGGTAAGCATGGCGATCCGCCCGAAATCGGTATCGAACACGCCGACGCCCTCTTCGCCAAGGTTCACGTCTTCTCCCCAGAAGACGAACACCTTGCGATAGCGGCCCGCTACGTTGCCCTGCCGATCCAAGAGCACGGCCGTATTGTACTGCCGGCCTCCGGCCTGCTCGCGGATGGGGCAAATCACGTACATGTGATATTTCCTGGCCAGTTCCCCCACGACCTTGGTGGTGGGGCCGGGAATGGGTTCGCCGGCGAAGCCGGAGAACTCCTCGGGCAGGCACGCGATGTCGACGCCTTTTCGGCCCGCCACCTCCAGGTGTGCGATGGCCAGTTTCAGCTTCGCAGGGTGGTTGCCTCCGCAACCGATCGCGATGGCGGCTACTTTCACCGGCCGGCCCGGCTGACTTCGGCAGTCTGCGGGTGCGGCCGACAGTACAGGTGCAGCCAGCCATATCGCGATAGCGGTCGACAGACAACCAACGAATCGTCTCATCATTGTTCTCTTGACCAGAATGTCAGCCAGCTTTTGCCCGCCGGTACACTCCCAGCAGTAACCGCCCATATTCACCAACAAGTACTTGCCCGTCAAGAGTTCGTGCTGAGTTTCCTGCTGACACGCTGATCCCATTGGCCTTATGATACTCGAAAACCCTTTGCGAAGATCAAACAGTGCGTTCCAACAATGGTTGGATCGATCGGGTGCGCCGACAGCCCTTCCGGCCCGGATCATCTCATCCGCCCAAGTCCGAGAAAAGGCATGGAGTTCCCGGCTCCATTGTCTCCCGGCAGCGACGTCGTTGGCCTCGGCCTTGCTCCCGGATTACGGTTGACTGATGCAATTCCCACCAAAGGGATGGCTTGTTAAGAGAACACCCGAGGTGAGCTACCGCCGAGTTCAATTTGACAACACGACCGACTGGGACGGGATCAGCCGTACCGGGCCGAGCAGGCCGGACTTCAATAGCGCATCACCCTTCTTCCAAAGACGCCAAGTGGTGAAAGTCTGCCGACCGGCGGGGCTCGGCTTGCCTTGTTCGAGCCACTCGGGCCATCGGCGGAGCGTACCGTCGGGGTTCCTTCGGCTATCCTCGGGCAATTGCTCGTCGCCGATCATCCGGTTGGGCCAGAGGTTCGTCACGCTCACGTCGAGCGTGTTCTGGCCGGCCGTCAAGACGTCGGTCACGTCGAGACCGTAAGGTGGTTTCCACAGGACGCCGAACTGCTTGTCGTTCAGCTTTACCCGGGCGAAGACCTGCACGTCGCCCAGATCCAGCCACGACCGGCGGCCCTTGCCAAGCATCTCAGCCGGAACCCGGAAAACAGCCCGATAGGCCGCCGTGCCGCTGAAGTACTTTACGCCCGACTCGGGACGTTCCGTCCACGAAATAAGCCGATCGAAATGAAGCGGCTCCTTGAGCCCCCTCTGGGGCGGAAAGCTCACGTCCCACGGACCCGTCAGTTCGAGCGGCCGTGGAAGTTGGGCGACGGCCAATGGCCGTGTCTCCCCGCCGGCGAGCTTGACGGCATACTGCCCCGGCTGCCAAACGTCGAGCCGGAGTTGACCGTCGGGCTCTCGGGCGAGTTCGGCCACGCGGTTCGACCCTGCGAACCGTGTGAGGACTACGTTCTCCGGGTCGGTGCCGGTGGCGGTCAGATGTTTGCCGTCGACGGTATACTCGACGACCAGCGTCTTGACGATGCCAAAGGCCGGATCGCCGTCGGCTGCGAAGCTGGCCACCTGGAAATCGTCGGTGCCGTGGTCGACGAGGTTCTGGATTTGCCGGCGTAGGTCGCGCGTGCGCTTCGGATCGTTGAGCACGCCATAGACCGCGCGATCGATCGTGATCTTCGATGTCGGCTTGTCGGAGAACGCCAGCGACAAGCCGTTGAGTGAAAGGTCAACGGCCGCATTAACGGCCAGAGTGTTGCGGAACACCACAAACACCGAGCCGTGGGGCTCCAAGACAAACGAGACTTGCGTCAGGCCGTCACGCGAGCGGGACAAGGCCGCCGGTTCCGTACGGCCGCTCTCCGGCCACCAGAGCTCCGGTGTCTTGCCGCTTACGCGGAAGGTGGGGCTCACCGAGAGTCGTTGGCCCACTGGATTCGCCACGAAGTAGATGTCCGTGTCTTCGCTACGACGGTGAATGTATCGCAGTGGGGCGCCGCTGAAATCGGGGCGCACGCCCGCGTGCTCCAAAACCTGCGCGGGTGTCTTGTCGGTCACAATCCGGCCTTGCCCCCACAGTTCCCCGGCGAGCCGTTTCACTTCCTCATCGGCACGCGGGTAATCGACCAGGCTCGGCGATTTGACGGGCGCCGGCCCGACCACGGTCGCGCCGGCCGCGACCAGCTCCTTGATCTTCCGCAGCAGCCGCGGCGTCATGGTCTCCACGGCAGGCAGCACGAGCAGCCGGTAGCTCATGCCGTCGGGCAGGACCAGCCGTCCGTCCTTGACCTTCATCCGCGTCAGGAGCACCTCCGGCGGGCAGCCGTCGAAGTTGTACGTGCCCCGATCCACGCCGGCCGGGCGCACGCTGGTCGGTGGAATGAACCGCATGGGCGAGCCTTCCGGTGCCAGGCAGCAGATGTCCGCCACGAAGAGCCCCTGCCGCAGCAAAAACTGGCAGCGGGTCAGATAGGTATGCCACGCCGCCGACTGCTCCCACCAGGTCTGCGTCCGCTCGTAGTGCAGTCCCCAGGGTCCCATCGACATGCCCGGCTTGCGGTCCGGCCAGGGCTGCATGGCGTAGCGATGAACGACGAAGCGGTTGATGCCTTCGCAGAAGGCCCAGTCGCCGAGGTCCTTGATGATGGCCGGATGTCCCAGCCACTTCTCTGTATCGCCTGCGGTGAATGCCTCCGCGCCGAGAATGCGTTTGCCGTAGGCATGGGCCGCCGAGGACATTTCCGTGCAACTGTAAGCCTCCCCGAACCTCCCCCAAGACCAGAACTCGGCCATCGGCTCGTCGGCCTGTCCGGCATAGGCCAACTGGCTACAAGGGCAGTGGTCGTAGGCTTCGATCGACAGCCGCATCCCGTGCCGGTGGGCCAGCTCGCGGAAGCGGCCGGCGTAGTTTTCCACGAGCAGGTCGGAGACCGTCTGCCGCAGATCCCACAGGAAGCGATCGGAGATTTCGGGGCCGTCCACCATGCGGCCGGTGACCACCGGCAGGAAGGGCAGCGGATCGTAACCGCGCCGCTTCTGAAACTCCTCGCGGAAGTGGGCCGTCCAGTTCTGCGAGCCGACCTCCCAGCTGTCGATGTGCGTCGAAACGAGCGTCTTGGGTACCAGTGGCCGGGAATCGGCGATGAGCTTGCCCATCAATCCGGCAAACATGGCGTCGGCGCCCGCCTTGCTAAGCTTGTCACACTCCAGGCCGCGACCTGCCATGGGGGCGGGATGATTGTCCTTGCCGGTAGGAGTATAGCCGATCCGCAGCACGGTCCATTTGCCCGCGGGCGCCTCCCATGCCAGCCGGCCGTCCTTGCCCAGTTGCGAGGTCAGGTCCAGGACGTGGTCATGGGGAATCGCGCTGCCCTCCGGCACTGCGGGCTGGCGGGAGGATGGCAGGACTTCCTCCGGCGTGAAGGCCGCCTTGGCTCGTATGTTCTCGATCACGAACCGCCCGCTGAGGTCCACGTTGCCAAGCTCGATCCCTTGCAGGGGGTAGTAGCTCCAAGTGTCAGTCGTGGTGAAGGCGATGCGGAACCAGCGCGCCGATACGGCGTCGAAGCGAAGGACCATCAGCGGCGGGGCCGCCGCGAACTCGCAAACGGTGCGGAACTTCGCCCCGTCGTCGGAGACTTGCAGCATGCCGCTGCAGACCGGCCAAACCCCCACCATCTTCAACGGCAGCGTCAAGCTGCGCGCCGTGAATGGTCGCGGGAATTCGATCTGCACGTATTGCGGCTTGCCCTTCTCCGGCGGCGGCAACACCAAATGATCAGCGGGCTTGCCGCCCTGCGGCTTGTGCGCCGTCAGGCCCGGCACGACCCCGCTGACGGTGAGCTTCGGCGAACAAGCGGCCATGGGCGGGTCTTCACCGGCGGGCGACGGAAAAGCAAGCACGGCGCTGTCACGATAGAAATTGGCCACCGCTTCCGGCTGCGGCAGGGTTCCCGCAAACTTGCCGGGGCCTTGCACACGCGTCTCTGTCCAGACGATTTTCTTCTGCGCCAGTTCTGGCGTGATCCATGGACCGCCGCTGCCGCACCAGCCGGCGTCGTTATTCATATTCACTTCCAGGCCGAGCCGATGGGCTTCCGTGAGCACGAACTTGAACAGTTCGCGCCACTGCGGGCTGGCGAATCGCGCCGGTCCCGGCGGCGTCCCCTGCTCCACCTCCATGATCAGCACGCCGCCGATGCCAACTCGCCGCATCGACTCCAGGTCGGCGGTGATGCCCTCGCGGGTAATGTTGCCGTTGAGCCAGAACCAGTAGACCCACGGTCGGGCCGAGTCGGGCGGGTTCTGAAAACCCTTGCTTAGTCCAGCAGCCACGTCGGCAGCTTGGCAGGCGCAGCAGCCGGCAAGCACCAGTAGAAGCGAGCCCAAAACACAAAGGGCCATTGGTCGTCGATTCAACATGGGATGGGCCTTTCAGGAGGGGATTGTGGGGCGGGGCTCGGAGAACAGGGGATTCGATCACCGGCATCAAATCTAGCAGGCCGTCGCAGCCCACTCAACCCCCTGGGATCACGATGCCCCGCGCGGACGATCTGCCTCCGGGAATTCTTCATGGGGCCGTCCCCCATACCAATCGCGCAGTTTGCTGCGTGTCACAAATCGGGCAATTGCTTCGCTTCCCGCTCTCTCTACTTCCCGCCGGTTCACTTTACTGCGGTTTTGGGCTAAAATCGTTCCACCAAACCATTCATCTCTGCCTCCTCCTACTGCCATGAAGCTGCCATGTTGCCGGTTCGTGTTTGTGCTCTGTGTGGCAATCGTTCTGCCGGGGCGAACGGCGGCGACTGCTGCCGAGCGGCGGCAAGTGATCCCACTGGACGGAACTTGGCAGATCGCCGAGGGCATGCGAGACCGGATGCCATCTCAGTTCACCCATCAGATTCCGGTGCCGGGGCTGGCCGACATGGCCCGACCGCCGTTCGAGAACGTCGGCAACGAGAAGAGCCATCAATACAGGCAGGCATTTTGGTATCGCCGCAGCTTTGCGCTCGACGGACCGTATCCCGAGGTGGTGCGACTGAAGCTCCACAAGGCCATGTACGGGACGCGGGTCTTTCTCAACGGCAAACGAGTGGGAGAGCATCTGCCCTGCTTCACGCCGGTGGAGTTCGACATCCGCCGGTTTCTCAACCCGCCCGGACAGGCGAATGTGCTCGCGGTTTCGGTCGGCGCGCATCACAACGTCTTGCCCCGCGGCATGCCGGACGGCCGCGACTATGAAAAGTTCAATTACACACCCGGCATCTACGATTCGGTAGAGTTGATCCTGTCGGGCAGGCCGCACGTGGCGAACGTGCAAACCGTGCCCGAGTTGGAACGGCGAGCGGTACGGGTGGTTGCGGAGTTGGATGGTGGCGACCGGAGCGGCGGGCAAGTGTTTTTCCGCGTCCGCGAAGTACGCTCGGGCAAGCTGGTCGGATCGCTGCAAACGCCTTGTGCGACCGGACGGGAAAGCAAGCCTCTGGACGTGTGCATTCCCCTCGAAGGCTGCCGATTGTGGTCGCCGGAAGATCCGTTTCTCTATGAATTGGAGGTGGCCACCTCGGGCGACGTGCTGCGCACTCGGTTTGGGATGCGAAGCTTCCGCCTGGACCCGAAGACGGGACACGCCCTGCTCAACGGCAAGCCCTATTTTCTCCGCGGCACCAACGTGTGCATCTTCCGCTTCTTCGAAGACCCGAAGCGGGGCGATTTGCCCTGGCGCGACGACTGGGTGCGGCGTCTGCACCGCGTGTTTCGCGACATGCACTGGAACTCGATCCGCTACTGTATCGGCTTTCCGCCTGAGAAATGGTACGAGATCGCCGACGAAGAGGGTCTGCTCATCCAGGACGAATTTCCCGTCTGGTACGACGGCCATTGGCCGGTCGACTTCAAGTGCGACGAGCTGATCAAGGAATATCGCGAGTGGATGCGCGAGCGATGGAACCATCCCTGCGTTGTGCTGTGGGATGCCCAGAACGAGACGACGACGCTGGAAACCGGCAAAGCCATCCGCGCGGTCCGGAAATTGGACCTCTCCGGTCGCCCTTGGGACAATGGCGAGGGTCCGGCCCAGGCGCCCGGCGATAGTTTCGAGGCCCATCCCTACGTGTTCCCTTCGGAGGGGCACGTTTTCCGCTTGGCTGATTTCGCCGACACACCGGGGATGCCGGGTGTCCCTGGCGGCGTGCCGGGCCAAAACGTCCGCCGCAACGTCGGCGGAAATCCCGTGATCATCAACGAGTATTGTTCGGGCTTCCTCGATCGCGACGGCAATCCCACCATTCCCCGCATGGCCCAATACTATGAGGAGAACCTCGGCCCCCATGCCACCACCGCACGGCGCCTGGAATTCCGGGCCCGGACCATCGCCGCTGAGACTGAGTTCTGGCGGGCGCATCGGCAAGTGGCCGGCGTCTTGCACTTCTGCGGCCTGGCCTACAGCAAGCCGATGGCCGTAACCAGCGATCATTTTCTGGACATCGAACGGCTGACCCTCGAACCCTATTTCCGGCGCTACGTGGGCGATGCCTTTGCCCCGGTCGGCCTGATGCTCGACTTCTGGGCGGAAGACCTGCCCACAGGGCGGACCTGCCGGATTCCCGTGATCGTGATCAACGATCTCGACACCGATTGGAAGGGTCTCGTCCGTCTGCGCGCGGTTTGCGGCGTGCGGACGATGCTGGAACGGGCCGAAGCGTGTGAAGTGCCCGGGATCGGCACTCGAACCGTGCGCTTTTCCGTCGAGATCCCGGCCGAAACCGGCAACTACCAGTGGATTGCCGAGCTCGACGGCGGCGGCCAAGAACCGGTGCGGAGTCTTCGCGACTTCACCGTCGTGCGGCCCAACGAGTGGCATGAGGAGCTTGCCCGGGGCAAGCCGGTCGCGGCTTCCTCGACGGTGACGCAAGACGCCGGGCGGGCAAACCTGCGGTTTCCGGCCACGAGTCCCGCGGCTGTGGTGGACGGCAACGTGTGGAGTTGCTGGTTGTCGGAGCCTTCCGACTCGCAATGGATTGCCGTGGACCTGGGGAGACCGGAAAAAATCTCGCGCGTCGAGCTGATTTGGCCCGTCGCTTATGGCACGGCCGAACACTACACGATGCAGGTTTCGCTCGATGGCGCGAGTTGGAACGATGTTGTCCGCGTGGACGGGGGCAAGGGTGGCCGTGAGATCCTCCACTTTGCACCGACTGAGGCCCGCTGGGTGCGCATGCTCGGCCACCAACGCCGCAGCACTGTCCAGGGCTATGCCCTCTTCGAGTTCAGGGTGTTTCGATGACGCCTACGAGAATCATGGTGCTGGGCACGGTCATTTTCGCCGCACAAATCGTCCGCAGCGGGGCGGCCGACGTGTTCCGCATGCCGGCCGGGCAAATCAGTCTCGAATTCGTCGTCGTGGGCGATCCGAGCAATGCTCCGGACATGCGGGAGTCGAACATTTCGGGCGAACAACCGGGTGCGGTCGCTTACGTCTACCAGATCGGCAAATATGACGTGACGGCCGCCCAGTATTGCCGGTTTCTCAACGCCGTCGCCAAGGCGGACCCTGGTGGAGTGTACAATCCCAACATGGCGACCGGCGGCCGAGACCGCTTTGGTTGTGGCATCGCCCGGCACGGCAACCCCGGGGGCTATGCGTACGCGGTCATTGCGGGCCGTGAGAATTTTCCCGTCAATTACGTGAGCTGGGGCTCGGCGGCCCGCTTTTGCAACTGGTTGCACAATGGCCAGCCCACCAGCGGCCGCGCGGATGCCACGACAATCGAGAACGGCGCGTACGACGTTGCCGCGGGCAGCGTGGAAAAAGCCGTGCCACGAAATCCCGCCGCCAAGTATTGGATTCCCACTGGGCATGAGTGGTACAAGGCGGCTTACTACAAGGGCGGCAGCACCCATGCCGGCTATTGGAGCTTCGCCACGCGAAGCAATACGCCCCCCACGAGCATTCTCTCGGCCACCGGTGCGAACCACGCCAACTATCAATGGGCCGATCGCACCAACGGTCTGACACCCGTGGGCCTGTTTGCGGGCTCGCCCGGCCCTTATGGCACGTTCGATCAGTCGGGCAACGTCTGGCAATGGACCGACATAGGAACCTGGATCGACGACGCGCATCGCGTGCTGCGCGGCGGTTCATTCTACGACGATGCCGATTTCCTGCGGGCGACCAACCGCTTCAATAGCGAACTTTCGTTCCAATACAGCGGGCTCGGTTTCCGCGTGGCAGGTCGCGCGCTGCCGGCGACAAAACGCATGCGGCCATAGCCAAGGTAACTGATCCGCCTAGCCGGCTCTTTTCGCCGCGACCACGTCGTTTCGTGCCGCCGGCACTTGCTACGGGACTATCCCCGGCGAACGCGTATTCTTGCCGGGGATGGGGAAAGGCCGCCGACCCTGAAAGAAGTTTGCCTTCTCAAAATTGACACGACTCACAGTCGCTTGCGCAAAGCAGCCAGCACAGGGGCTGGGATCTGCGTTGGGGATCGTGAACGGTTACCAAGAAGCCACGGCCGTCGCTGATGCCCCGGCGTCTTGTCGAGCTGATCGCCGCAAGGGCCCAGCGGGCCTCCCAGAGGCCTTCTTGATCTTCCCGCCGGCGACCTGGAGATGTTGAGACGGATCGTGTCGTTGGCTCACCGTGCAGGTCAGCGGTCGTGCTTACTCGGCCGCCAAGTATGCCACTCGGCACAATGGTTCTGATGAAGAACGACTTTACGTGGTCGGAGAAATGCCGCCACTCCACAATCGAAGGCGGATTTGCTACCGGACCGATGACCAGTCCGAGGAAACCTGGCATCTTGTTGTCTGGCAGAGAACAAGCTGTGCCATGGCCGTCTGAATGCCAGCCGTCTTTGTCACGGACCGTACTCAATCGCAACCTCGCGGACACGCGGCGTTGAGAGACCGTTCTTCGCTCCCATCGCCAAACGATACGTGAGCCATCGGCCCGGCGGAGAAGACCCCGCCGCCTGCTTGCCGTCGGTAAACCAGCTCTCCGGTCCCTCGGGGCCAAACCAAGGGGATTTTGCCAACGCTTCTTGCGTGTCGGCAAATCGCAATTGGGCCTTGACCCAAGTCTTGGCCGGCACGTCGGCGGTCCAGCGGACACTTCGCACCTTGGCCCCCTCGGGCAATCGGAAGGGTCGGGACTCGTAGTATTCCTGCGGACCGCCGTCGCGCTGGTTGCCCGGCGAAGGTGTCAGGCCGTGAGGGCCCTTGCTCGGAAGTCGGGTGATGCGGTCGGCGCTGAATCCCTTCGGCCCGTTCCACCACACCTCCGTATACGTGTTGCGATGATTGCTCCCGATCTTGTGGTTGGCGATTGCCAGGTCGATCCAGCCGTCCTCGTTGAAATCGGCCGCCACGGCCCCAACCGACGAATGCGTAGGGAACGCCAACCGATCGGTTGCGGCAAAGCCCCGTCCCGGCCGGTTCCAGTAAATGAAGCTGTCGCAATCCCGTTTGCTCACGTCGCCATAGGCGGCGGTGAAAACGTCGAGCGTTCCGTCGTTGTTGAAATCGGCTACAGCCATGCCGTGGGCGCCCCAGGCCGGAAGCATGGTCCGCTGATCCGGGCGCAGCCCTTTCAGCGCATTCCAGTAGATGTACAAGAACGAGTTGTGAGGCACGTCGCGCTGCGGAACGAATCCGCCCAACAAGAGATCGAGATGGCCGGTTCCATTGAGGTCGGCCGCGGTGGCGGAAACGATCCGGTCCGCAGAGAGCACTTGGCGGCGACCGATCTGGAAACCGTCCGGCCCTCCCAACAGGATCAACGAGCGGTCCGAATCGATCAACGGCACGATCAGATCGAGCCACCCGTCTTCGTTCAGGTCCGCCAATTGGATGAAGCGGGCCTGCCTATGAATCGCACCGTCGAAATCGAGGCGAATGCGGCGCGGGTTCTCAAGGTCAAAGCCGTGGCTTGTACCATAGAATACCAGCAGATCCGGGCTGTCAACGCCGCAAAAAACCAGATCGAGGTATCCGTCGTGATTCAGGTCGGCGCAAACGGCGCCGTATGCCCGGCTGGTAGACAGCCGCAGGCTGGGCTCGTGGGGCAAGCCCTTGGGGCCGTTGTAGAACACATAGGAGCCGGGGTCGAGGTAGACGGAGTCGTCCGACGAGTTGGCCAAGACGAGGTCCGGCCAGGCATCGTCGTTCAGATCGCAACAAAGGGCATGTACGGCCCCGGAGCCGGCCACGTTGATCCGCCGGTCGGCCTTAAACCCGTCGGGACCGCCCAAGAAGATCGACACGTCGGGCCGCCCCAACATTTCGCCCGAGACATGGTTGACAAACACGACTTGCGGCCGCTTCGCGTCGGACGTCTTGGCGATGAACGCGCGACGGGCGTCCTCGGTCTGCAATTGCACCGGCGGCTCGACCACGCCTTGCTTCGAACCGCGATAGACAAGGGACGTGGACGTGAACCGCTCGTCCGTGTGCGACTGGCACAGCACGACGTCGTCGCAGCCGTCGCCGTCAAGATCGCCGACCGCCACATCGCAGGCGCGGTAACTGTCCAGCGGCGTGCGGCGGTCGTCGGACAACCCGTTCTTGGAACCCCAATAGATCCACGATCGTTCCCGGCTGCCATGCGGAGCGCGGCAGGCCACGACGAGGTCTTCCTGTCCGTCGCCATTAACGTCGCCGACCGCCGCCGACAGGGCCTGGCGGCACGCCAGTCGGATCGGCTTGCCAAGCCTGCGATCCGGCAACACCGGCACGAGACTCACGCTATCCGGCGGCAGCAGCAACAGATGCGGCCGGCCGTTCAGGCGAACGACCCTGGCCAACGGCCGGACTGGTCCGACGACTTCCGACCGGTCAGCCTTGTCGTCCTGGAAATCCCACTTGGAGGAGCCCTGCCGGCACGGCACCACCAAGGCGCGTTCCGGATCCAGTCCCTTCGGACCGCCCCAATAGACTGCCACGTCACCATTGACGTAGCGCACGATCAGGTCGGTAAAGCCGTCGCCGTCCAGGTCCTCGGCGGCGATTTGAGCGCCGGGGACCGCTAATTCCGTCAACCTGCCGGCGTAGGCGTTGTCGATGATCTTGTCGCTGGCAATCGCCAACGTCGTGAACCGCGTCGGCTCAAAGCCGAGGTCGGATTGATAGAAGAGGCGGACGCCATCTTTGCACAAGAAGGCCAGATCCTTGCGCCCGTCGCCGTTGAAATCGCCAGCGGCCACTGACCAGCACTGCGGCGCCGGCAGGTAGAGTTTCCGGCGCTGCCCCAATCCGTCGGGGCTGCCGAAGTACACAATCGCATTCAGGTCCGGACGGACGCCGTTGCTGTACATCGCCAGCACCAGATCGTCGTACCCGTCGCCATTCAGGTCACTCACCGTGCCGGCCAACGAGCCATCGGACGGCAACTCGACCCGTTTGCGGTCACCCAAAGGGTCGGCGTACAAATAAGCGGGCGCGTCCTCGGTATAATCCTGACCGTTGCATACGACCAGGTCGAACCAACCGTCGCGGTTGAGATCGTATTGATGGATGCGCTGCAACACGCCGGCGCGCGAGACATACAGGTTCTGGCCGCCGTTGCCGAAGGTGCCGGCGCGAAATTCCTCGAATCCGCGCGTCCGCCATACGCCGGATTGTCCATCGGCGGCTTGCACGCCTAGGGGCGCAGTCGCGCTGAAGAAAACCAGGATTAGCCGCCGTGCCATTGTCAGATGCGATTTCATGGGGAATGGGACCATTTTGGCAAATCCTTCCAGTAGTGATAACACTCGTTTCTTGTCGTCAACAGCCCAGCTCCCTGGTGCGATGAATTTGCAAGGGGCATCGGCCGCTCGTTGCAGACCTACTTCGGTACGAAATCCGCTTCCTTCAAGCTCAAGCCTTTGTCCATGCCCATGCAGGTGAAAATCCACAACTCGCCGGGCCTCTGCTCGAAAACGTACGGGTAACTTATGTCCCCCACCGAACGAACGATCACCACCGGCTTGGTCCAGGTCTTGGCATCGTCGAGCGAAAAGGCCAGTGAAAGCTCCTTGCGCTGCCAACTGGCTTTGGTTTCGCTCAACTCCCATTCGGCGGCCGTTTCGCCCGGGCCATGGCCGCCGCCGCCACGCCGCACAACGCTGTCTTTTCCTTCGGGGTACAAGCGGCTCCAAACCAGCATCAGCCGACCGCTGGCCAGGCGGATCAGGTAACCCGGGGAACTGGAAGCATCGATCCGGCTCGGCCAGATTTTCCGCCAGTACCGGCCCTGGTCCTCGGAGTACGCCTCCCAAAAGCGGTCGAGATTGGTCCGCATGAGCATCAGCAGCCGGCCGTCGGACAGTTCCGCCACGGTGGCCTCGATGGCGCCGTCGTGGTTGCCGCGGCCGCCTAGGTCGATGATGTTGCTCTGCCACCACGTCTTGCCGTCGTCTGCGGAGACGCAGGTGAGGGTGACGGAACGCTTGCGCTGGAAATAAAATTGCATCGGCGCCACAATCTGGCCACCGGAGGTCTGGATCATCCCGATCAGGTCCCCGCAATAGCCGTCCAACACCTTCTGGCGGTCGATCCAGGTCTTGCCCTCGTCGAGGCTTCGAATGGCCCAGACGTCCAAACGCGAGTCCTGAGACACCGTGCTAGCGGAGCCCCCGTTCCATTTTTGCGTCGAGAAGTCCATATAGACCACCACCAACGCACCGGCCCGCGTCCTCAGGAAGATGCGATAATCCGCGGTCGGGCCGTTGGGAACGCCAGGGGGCGGCCCGTCGTAGATCTTTCGCGGTTTCGACCACGTTTTGCCATCGTCGCTGCTCGTCCTTGTGCCTTTGGCGTCAATCGCCATCAGACGGTCGTGGGGCAGCTTGACCAGCGGCGAGGAGATGGTCGCCGCCAGCTCCTTGCAGCGCGGTTCAAGCCAAATCTGGGCAAACGCCCTGTTGTCCAGCGTAAAAATCGCCAGAACCATGGAAACCGTGAGTACAACTCTGGAACGCATCGCTTCTCCTAGCCTGTATTTCCCATTTGGACACCGCTCGGATACGCTCCGAGTGACGATTCCCCTACGCCCTTAACCCCGTGAGGTCCACCTCAAGCCGTGCGTTTTCCTTCAGCAGCTCTTTCATGGTGAGATGTCGGCGCCGAGCGGCCGCCTCCCGTCCCAGGATGCAGGTCAGGCAGCCGTCCACTGCCCGCTCGACGGTCGGATTCCCGACCTTTCCGCCCGCGACCGCCTCGTGGAACGAGGCGATGTTCCGCACGGCGCCCGCCGTGTAGAGATCGACCACCTGGCCCGTGTACTCCTTCTCGCCCCGGCGATGAAAATGGGCCTTGTGCCAGTAGTTGACGAAGGCATGGGCCGTAGGGCTATAGAACTTGCAGCTCAACTCGCCGTCGGCGCCGTTGGGCAACGCCTGCCCCGAATGGTTATGGACCAGTCCGTCGGCATACTCGTAGACGACGTCGCAGACGTCGTGGCTGTCGCCGTGGGGATCGGCGCGGCAGATTCGCGACACGCCCGTGGCGGCCACGGGGCGTCGGCCCAGCACCCACAGGGCGGCGTCGATCGCGTGAATGTCGAAGATGGTGATCCAGCCGCCGCTCAGGGCGGTGTCGTTCTCCCAGTTCTTCCGTAACCGGCTCTCGACGGTCGCCGTCTTCGGCGCGTCGGGGTGCCCGCCGGAAACGCCGAACGTGACGACCTTGGCCAGGGGCCCCATCTCGCCCCTGCGGATCCGTTCGGCCACCCGGATATTGAACGGGTCCGTGGGCATCTGGTAGTCGACGAAGAGCACGCGGCGTTTCGCCGTCGCCGCCTTTCCCAGGGCGGCGACTTTCCGGCAGCCGGGCACGTCCACCGCCACCGGTTTCGCCATGTAGACGTGCACGCCCGCCTCGACGGCGGCAGCGGCCTGCTCGGGGAGGAAGTAGGGCGGCACTTCGAGGGCCACGGCTTCCACG
>Ga0181520_10002776_pt1 | contig 31910 bp, 31 predicted proteins | sample PEATcosm2014_Bin_29_FD_132451 | JGI IMG/M metagenome (GOLD analysis project Ga0181520, IMG submission 132451) | Peatland microbial communities from MTU Mesocosm Facility, Houghton, MI, USA - PEATcosm2014_Bin02_30_metaG | ecosystem: Environmental > Terrestrial > Soil > Wetlands > Peat | place...
AGAGAAGAAGCGGAGAAAGCCAGGCCGGAACTTAGCAGGTCGCGACGCGAAACACCAGGCATAAGGCTCCTCTTTCAGTTTTCAGTAGCGTCGTTTCGTAGACATCGGAGTTTGCAATGCGTGGACAACGCGCAACTATAATTCACAAGCAGGCAAAAAGTAAACGATTTCATTCCAATGCGGTGTCGCCTCTTCAAGCGAAAACAAAGCGGTTAACCCAAGCTAAGCCGGTGCGACCGGAACCACCTGTTGGGCGCACTCGGTATGGTAGATTCAAGGTGGTAACCAACCCTGGAGAGATGGCCGAGTGGCTGAAGGCGCACGCTTGGAAAGCGTGTTTAGGGGAAACTCTAACGTGGGTTCGAATCCCACTCTCTCCGCCACCTTACAACCCATGCTCTTGACAATACGAATAAAGCCAACAAAACAATATATTTGACGCTGATTACTGACGTGCGTTGAGTGCGACCAGTGCGGCTAGGTGCGCCTTGTACACATAATTTACCTTACAAAGTCGGCGGTACCTTACAAAGGGTATCAAACTGGTCCAAATGTCCGAATTTCGGGTAGTGGTGCAGTTTAAATCCACAGGCTTGAAAGCCTGCCGGACTCCGCGCAGACTTGGTGCATGGCAAGCAAACCCAGGTTCAGAATCAACGCTGGCGAAGACGGGTTTCCTGTTTCGGCCAAACGTATTGCCCCAGATTCGAAGATCGACGAGCCTCTTCGGGAGCTGTCGGTCGAAAGAGACACCAAGAATGTTCCAGGTGCTCCACGGATATTCGAGACAATTCTGTCAAAAATTGAAGCGTCTCGGTGTTCGTAGTAGACCTGACGTTTTGCGGGAATCGCATCGAAGGGCTCCGATTCCAAACCCGAGCCATGCTCCACCTATAGTAAGCGGCTTCGAATTTCCTATTTGCACCAGTCTATGTATCCAGTGCGAAGGAAGAAATGGGATTTGCAGGAAGGTCAGAGTCGATTGGCAATGTCAGGCGCGATCTGATCCCCGCTGGCCTCAATCAGACCCTGGAATGCGTTGGGTAAGAGTGCTCACGCGCACACGTCCAGGGAGGACGGGAAATCAAGATTACTTATGTAGTTTACAAGTGTCACGGCAGACGATGATTCTCGTCGTGGAGTTCCTTTCGAGAAAAGCGGTGGAGGGTTTCGAAGACGGGAAAGCTGGAGGCGGAGGGCGAAAGACTGAAGAGGCGAGCGCGGAACGATGAATGCCGCACGGTGCTGTGAAGGCCGTTCCACGGTGAGCAGAGGGAAGGAAAGCGGCGGGCGTGATCCTTCGAAGATACATTGTTCTGTGCGCCGAACCTGCTTTCGCCGCCCGGAGATCTTGAACCGGACGACCAAATACCCATCACCTGCCGGAATACGCTTTACCGTTTCAAAGAGTAAGCCGAACCATTCCAGGCGATATGCACGGTCTGGCCAACACTGATCTTTGAGCTAAACTGACCCTTACCAGTGACTGTGACCGCACCAGGTCCAAGATTTTTTACATCGACGGACCATGGGTTGCCCCTAAAGTCCAGCCGCGGTGGAGACATCGGCAGATTGACGAGAGTCGTGCGTTGATCAGCTCAAGAAGCTTTCCGCCGAAATCATTCTCAATGGTGTTGCGATGCGGTCGCAAATGCACCACGGTCCTGTCTTGCAGGCTGTTTTGTTGTGCGACAAATAGGGCAAGCAAAATGAGAAGCACTTTCATCGGCGTCTCTGCCAACTACCTTTTGAAAAGATGGAAATGTGCTTGACTCGGATTCACGGCCCAGCTTTGCTGCCTCGGAAAATCGACAGACGGCCAGCGATTAAACGCTCCGATTGGCTCGGAGGCACAGCTCGTTACCGCTACATCCATTCGATTGTTCCATACCGTAACTCGTTGAAGTGGGAGTATCCACTCTCCAGTACCAGTAAATCTCCTCGACCTTCCGGCCCTTCGGCACCTTAAGTGTCTGCAGCCGGGGAGAATCCAGCCGTCTCAATTCCCATTCGTGCCCGTCAACAAGCGCCCGGACGGTTCGTCGTACCGTTCTCCCCTCTCAACTGAAGGACCATGGATTCGATTGGTGCTGCTGGCTGCGTAAAGGACGAGTTCGACGCGGGAGGATACGCCCAACTTATCGAAAATGTGAAACAAATAATTCTTGATCGTATGCTCGCTCAGATTGAGCTCGCGGGCTATTTCTCGATTCTGCAGACCTCCTGCCAGGAGACGAACGACGTCTTCCTCCCGCTTTGTCAGTAACCGCAATCCGTCGGGCTTGACCGCCTTTATTGGAACAACTTGAGAAAACTCCTCCATCACATGGACTAACTCGCTCCTCTTGGCCCATATCTGTCCGGCGTGAACTTGGTCCACGCACCTGCAAAGCATTTCAAAGGATGACTCCGAAGAGCAAAAGACGCCACTGGCGCCGGCTCGGAAGGCCTCCACTATCAGGTTATGATCCGAATTGTCGAGGAGAACCACCGACTTCAATCCCGGAGAACACTCGCGTATTCTACGCACCACCCCGAAACCGCTCAACGGGTGGTCTGCCAGTGTCACACTGATCAGCGCGACATCCACGCGTTCCGACCGCACAGTATTGAGAACCTCCTGCACGGTTGTGGCGATGGCGGCGACTCGAAATCGCGATTGCCGATTCAATGCCTCAATCAGCAGCTCTCCGGACATCGCGTTTGCGCATCCGAGAAGAATTGAGATATCGCTTCGTTCAGGAGTCATACTCCTCCTGTCACAGGAATCGTTGTCGATGCCGTTCGGTGCGAATGCGGCTCTGCTCTCACGTTCTTAAAGTCGTGCTTTGACGCAGGCCTATGAGGACTTGGCTAGCAATGTGAAGCCTCTGCGAGGGAGGGGGAATGGAGGCCTCACGTCGAGTGTGGCCCAGAACAGCGACAATGTCAACATAACTTAACATTCCAGTCACACTCCAGCAACAGTGAACCAAATCACTTGGTTTTCTTGTCAGCGGAGCACTTGCCCAATATCAGTCCGCGATACTCGGTATCGGTGGAGACGGATTTCTCCTGAAAAATAGGAAAAGCTTCTCTAACTCTGTCCGTCACCGAAGTGCCTCAAAGACCCGCGCTCAGGTAATCAGTGACCGAATCGAACTTCTCCGGTCTGCCGGATTGAAACATAGAAGAACTTCTCTGAGTGCTACGTGATCTTGTGAGCGTTTATCTCCTCAGAGAAAATTGGGCGTCTCAGTGAATCTAAGCCCACGCGGATGGAATGGAATGAAAGCAGCAATCGCATACGCCAGATCCACAGAACTGCGAAAAACCAATCGCTACCGGATGAACGCGTCGGTGCGCTTTGCGTGGGCCTCGCACGACGGACTGCTCCAGTACGGTGAAGGCTCGACCCGTGACATCAACGTTTCTGGTGTCTATGTCCTGTCGGGTGAGTTGCCGCCGCTCGGAGCATTAGTCCAACTGGACATTGTGCTACCGAATTTTGAGAACACCGCGCGAGGAATGTGCTTAAGCGGTGAGGGCAGGGTGATTCGCTGCGAGCTTCGCGACACGAGGAATACTGGTGCCGCGGAAGGTGGTTTCGCCGCTTCGGTGCAGTTCTACCCGGCTCTGTCGGAATCGAAATTCTCGCACTTCGAAAGTGCGGGACAAGTTGTGGAAACCAAGGTTTATGAGCATGCGCGGACTGTGAGAAACATCTCCTTCGGTACGCCGACTCTCATTCGAAAAAAGAAGTCTTTCTCGTTGCGCTCTTTGTCATTTTTGATTGCGGGTCTTGCATCAACTTTCTGCCTTTAAATCGGAAGTCCCAGACAAGGTTCGAATTCGATCCTGGGACTGAAAGGGCGAAGCTGTGTCCGGCGCACGAGTAAATTGGGCTGACTCATCTTCCTGAGCGGAGAGTATGGCAATAGACTACGAGATCGGGAATTCTCAAACTGACTCACAATGGTTTGCGGTATGGACACGGTCGCGACAGGAAAAATCCTCGGCCGCGATACTTGAGGCAATTGGCATTCCGCACTATCTCCCCTTGAAATCGGAAGTCCGCCAATGGAGCGACCGCAGGCAGACTGTCACTGTGCCCCTGTTTACCGGCTATTTATTTGTACGCATGAATTCCGCCAGAGACAGACGCCTGGAGGTGCTCAAGACCCCCGGAATCGCCGGCTTCGTTGGAAACCAAACCGGACCATTGCCGGTGCCGGACCAGCAGATCGAAGACATTCGCACGGTTCTTGAGACGCGGGTTGATTGCAACGTATTCCCGCTGCTCAACGAGGGTGACTGTGTGCGCGTCGTACGAGGACCGCTCGCCGGAGTTGAAGGCAAGCTCGTCCGAACCAACTCGTCGATCCGCCTATCGATCTCGATCGAGATGATTCACAAATCGCTGCTGGTCAGTGTCTCCCGGAATGATGTCGAACTGCTTGAGGATTGCAACATGACGCACATTCTGTCTCAAGCTTCTCGGGACTTCCCCGGCGTTGGGAGCAGGGAAATTCGGTAAGGAGTCCCATCGGCCAATCTTCATATGGCCTGATATTAGTTATCGATGCGGGTTCCATTCGCCGAGGTGCGACGCATATCTTCGTTGATTCAAATCCCTATCTTCACCGCGGTTTTCAATACGCAGACTCGTGCCAGAGAGAATCCATAAGGAGATTTAGATTAGCCTTTCCACGGGACACTACGAGTTTTTCTCCCAATGCAATGAGGATAGGGTTCTTCGAAAACATAAACCAGAATCCAGTTTGGCGATTCAAAGACCGAAGAGGTGTCACTCGGGCCTTTCGAATCGCGGGCGCTCGTCGCCAACTCACATGTTCAATTAACTGGAGAATAAATGCTCAATTGAGTATGCGGAGAGACATTGTGACTTTCAGTAGGAATCGACTTCCGATCAATCTTCTCAAGTTCGTCGATCTTTTGATCGTCGTTTCATCCTTTGGACTCGCCGCGCTTCTAATCGTGCACGCGCAAAATAAAATGTCGCTTGCCACGTTTTTCTCGATGAGGGCAAAAATATCGAATGTTCTCATATTTCTGTTGACGCTATACGTGTATCACTTAGTCTTTGGAATGTTTCGGCTGTACCAGTCGCGAAGGCTTTCGACCCGACTTGCGGAGCTTGTAGACGTCTTGAAAGCCACCACATGTTCCGCTGCCTGCTTCGTTCTGGTGGGCTCGATCTTCTCCATCAAATTGCTCACTTGGTCCTTCCTCCTACTCTTCTGGGCAATCAACACGGTCTTGCTCGGCGCTTTCCGCACCGCCCTTCGCGTCGCGCTCACACGTGTACGGGTTCGTGGCAGAAATCTGAGATATCTGTTGATTTTTGGGACCAACCCGCGTGCTGTTGCCTTTGGGCGAAGAATCGAGGCGAGCCCCGAGCGCGGTTATCGGCTGCTTGGCTTTGTGGATGACGAATGGCCAGGGATGGCCAGTTTTCGTGATAGCGGGTTCAGCGTCGTTTGCAGTTGTCAGGGACTGGCTGAATTCCTTCGACGGAATGTTGTGGACGAAGCGGTTATGTATCTTCCGTTTGCTTCGTTCTATCGACGCTGGTCCGAAGTAGCCAGCCTTTGCGCGCACCACGGCATCATCGTGCGTCTCAATTCGGACACCTTTGGCCTGGATAACGCGCGTTGGCTCGCAGAGGAGGTCGATGGCGGTCACTCTATTGCTACGCAAACCGGAGCAGGAGAAGGTTGGCCTCTCGCCACGAAACGAACGTTGGATGTCGCTGTATCTTCAATTCTGCTTCTGTTCCTGGCTCCGGTCTTTGTCGGGGCGGCTATCGCAATCAAGCTGTTCTCACCGGGACCCGTCTTCTTTCTTCAGGAGCGCGTTGGACGGAATAAGCGCCGCTTCAAAATCTATAAGTTTCGTACGATGGTTCCTAACGCCGAGCAACTTATGCCGTTCCTCGAGAACAGGAACGAGATATCCGGGCCCGCCTTCAAGATCAAAAATGATCCTCGGATTACACCGATCGGCAAGTTCCTCCGACGCAGCAGCATCGATGAACTCCCCCAACTGTTCAATGTTCTCAAGGGCGACATGAGCTTAGTGGGGCCGCGGCCTTTACCGGTTCGTGACTACGAAGGATTCAACGAAGATTGGCAGCGACGTCGGTTCAGCGTAAGGCCTGGCATCACCTGCCTGTGGCAGGTCAACGGCCGCAGCTCAATCTCATTTGATCAATGGATGCTTCTGGATCTGAAATATATGGACGAATGGTCTTTGTGGCTAGACCTAAAGATACTCGCTCGGACGGTCCCGGCGGTAATGCGCGGGTCCGGAGCAGCATAAGCTCGGTTTTTCTCGGGGATTTCCCCGCGCCCGCCGAAAAAGGGGAATCGCGTCTCGCGCGGGAACCATCGCGGCGCAGCCGAGACCATTCGGCGCGCTCAATACCGAAAGGATGGCACGCATGTCAACCGTACCAGCTCTGGCTTTGAATCACGAATTCACGTTTGCCGACGTCTTCCTCGTGCTGAGGCGCCGTCGTTCGGTCGTGATGATGACAACCCTGGCGTGTTTCATCGCCGCGATTTTGCTGTGCATCTTCATGCCGCGCTCCTATAAGGCCACCGGCCAATTGCAGGTGTCCAGGCAAAGCGCTGACGACCTGCGCCTCGATGGGTTGAAGGGCGTCGCGGACAGCACCACCGATGCTCTGGAAGAAAACATCGCACTGCAGACGCAGGCCAATATTCTCCAGTCAGATACGCTGGCGCTCCGCGTAATCGAAAAACTGGACCTTGAACACGCCGAAGACTTCATCCCGACGTTCAATCCCCTGGGCTGGCTCATGAATGCCATCTCTCCCAAAGTTCCGCAGGACACACTCGGGGCGAGTCTCGAAAACTCTCCGCTCCGGCGGAGCCGCCTGCTGAGCATCTTTCACAAGCACCTGCAAGTCACCCTAGTGCCGGGCACACAGTTGGTTGAAATCAACTATCGCAGCAGGAGCCCGCACATCGCTGCCGACGTTGTGAATCAGCTGATGAAAGGCCTTGGGGACTACACCTTTGAGACTCGGTACAAGGCAACTGTCCAGGCTTCCGAGTGGCTTAACGGTCAGATGGACGAGCTCAAGAAACAAGCCGAGCAGTCGCAGGCAAGCGTCGTCCAATTACAGCGTGAGGCTGGCGTTTACAGCCTTGGCGGCACCGATGCCAATGGGCAGAACTTGTCCTACAGCGCGACCCTCGATCGGCTCCAGCAGTCTACCCAGTCGCTGACCCAGGCTACGGCCAATCGCATATTGAAAGGCGGCATCTACAGGATGGTCCGGGACGGCGATCCGGAATCCATCTCCTCACTGGCAGGCAGTTCGCTGTCCGGTGCGCAGGGAGTCAACAATGCGTTCACCTTGCTCCAGAACCTCCGCACCCAACAGGCGACATTGGAAACCCAGGTTGCTGCCGACAGCTCGAAATACGGGGACGCTAATCCGAAGCTTCAAGACGAGAAGGCGTCTCTCGCCAGCATTACCGCTGCTGTTCACCAGGAAGTCAAAAGGATTGGAGAAAGAGCCGATAGCGACTATCAGGCGGCCCTGATTACCGAAAAGAATATGAGGGACGACTACGAGCACCATCGCGCGGCGGCAGATCAACTCAACAATAAAGCGGTGGAGTACGCCATCGCCCGTCAGGAAGCCACTGAAAGCCGGGATCTGTATGACACGCTTTATCAGCATCTGAAGGAAGCGGGCGTCATCGAAGGTTTCCGCTCGTCCAATCTGTCGATTGTCGATCCGGCCCGCGTTCCTGGCAAGCCGTCGCGCCCGAACGTACCGGTGTATCTGGCGCTGTCGCTGGTCGGAGGAGTTTTCCTCGGCGGAGTTGGGGCACTTTTCTTCGATTCGATCGACGGGAGCATCCAGAGCCTCTCGATGATCGAGCAATCGCTCAAAACGCCTCTGCTCGGCGTGATCCCGTTTGCCGAGTTTGCTCCCCCCCGCCGGAACGGTTCTCTGATCACGGGCGAAGCGAAATCAACGCCAAAGCAGTTATCCATCACACCGACGGGGAAGATCGAGCTCGCGACAACCGTTCCGGAACCAAGCGAAGCATTCTACGAAGCCCTGGCCACTCTTCGCACCACATTGCTGCTTAGCCGCAGCGCGGGGCCGCCGAAGACAATTCTACTCACCAGTGCCGCAGAGGCAGAAGGGAAATCCACCCTCTCTCTCTATCTAGCGGCGGCTCTGGCGCGCAACCGCAGCAAGGTCCTGCTGGTCGAAGCGGATCTACGCTGCCCGACCGTAGCACGCCGTCTCCACCTGTCCGAGACGAAAGGCCTAAGCAATCTTCTGTCCGGCGATGCCGATGTCGAAGTAATCCGCCCCTTTCGCAACTGTCCCGATCTGGTCGTTCTGCCCGCTGGTTCTCCGCCACCCTATCCTGCAGTTTTGCTCGGTTCCGAGCGGATGAAAGAGCTGCTCGACTCTTGGTCCAAGGAATATGACTTCATCCTCATCGACAGTCCTTCGGCGCTGGCCGTCACCGATGCCGCGGTCCTGACACGGCTGGTCGATTTCACGCTCCTCATCGCCCGCCATGCGCAAAGCTCGAGAAAGAGTCTGGAACGGGCCTATCACACACTCAGAGTCGATCCGTCCCACCGGATCGGCGTCGTGCTGAACGGTGTTCGCCGCGGCTCAGCCGCCTATGCAGAGTATTTCGGCTATGCAGGCAACAAATACTACGGAAAGAAGCGAGCCCACTATGCATAAACTCAGCCTGAATTTCGCGCTCCTCGTCACGCTCCTAGCCGCACCCGTTCCCGCCATGGCCGGGGACAACTCACTTCTAATCGCGCCGGGAGATGTTTTGCACATCGTGGTCACCGATACGCCGGAGATGGAGCAACACCCGCGTGTCACCGATCAGGGCACAATTCCGGTCATTGGAATCGGAGATGTAGCCGTCGTCGGCCTCACGCCGGCTCAGGCCGCCGAACGGCTGCGCGACCAATTCTTTGCCCGTAACTACCTCAAACATCCCGAGGTCTCGGTCACAGTCGAGAGCTTTTCGTATGCCCAGATCTCTGTTGTTGGCGAAGTCAAGGCGAGTGGAGCGTATCCGATCGCGTCTCCTCGGCCTGTACTCGATGTTATTGCCCTGGCAGGCGGTCTAACGCCGGAGGCAAACCGGCACATTCTGATTGAACGCAAAGGCGACCAGCAGCATCCTATACCCTATTTTGTCTCCAATAATGGCGAGGACGCCATCCGGGGCCAGGTGCTGGTCAACCCTGGCGATACGGTCGTTATACCGCGCGCCGGAATCGTGTACGTACTGGGGGATGTCAATCGCCCGGGTGGCTTTGTGATGTCGAACAACGAGTCACAGCTGACCTTTTTGCAAGGGCTTGCACTGGCTGGGGGATTGGCGAATTCGGCAAAACAGGGTCACACCTATCTGATTCGTCCGACCGAGGGAGGCGGACATCAGCAGATCGAAGTTGCCGTCTCAAAAATCCAGAAGGGCAAAGTGCCAGACTTTCCTCTGTTACCAGGCGATGTCCTGTATGTCCCCTTCTCCTTCGGCAGGAATCTTGCCATCACCGGCAGCGCTTCGATCGCCGGCGCTGCTGCACAGGCCTCGGTGTACGCCATTCCGTAGCCGCTGCCGCCAACCAACGGAACAACAGGCAACCGTCCGCCGACTCGTCTCTGGAGGTCCCCCTATGACTCTCACAGTTCCGTTTGTCCCCACATACGACGTGCTGGGGTGCGCGATTCACGGTGTGACGGCAGAGAAACTCACCGATCTGGTCGACAGGGCGGTCGATGACCGGCAATTCTCGATCGTCGCCAACCACAACCTGCATAGCCTGTACTGGTATCACAAAGACCCCAAGATGCAGCAGTTTTTTCGGCACTCGCGATGGACCCATGCTGACGGCATGAGCGTTGTGCTTCTGGGAAGATTGCTCGGTGCCCGGCTCGATCGATCGGCCCGAGTCACGTACGTCGATTGGCTTCCGTTGTTGATGGAGCGGGCCCGTGAGCGCAGCTGGCGAGTGTTCTACCTGGGCTCAAGACCTGGCATCGCGGACGAAGGAGCGCGAAAGCTCATTGAGACCTACTCCGGCATCGACCTCGAGTACGCACACGGGCATTTCGACTCAGCCGGCGAGGAGAATCAAAAGATTCTTGAGCGGATTGGCTCCTACTCTCCGCACATTCTCTTTGTAGGAATGGGTATGCCGAGACAGGAACACTGGATACTCGACAACCTCGAACACCTCGGTACAGCCGTTGTCCTGCCGTGTGGAGCGGCCATCGATTACGTGGCAGGGGAGATTCGGACCCCTCCGCGTTGGGCCGGGCGATGGGGTCTGGAGTGGCTGTTTCGTTTGATTGCTGAACCAGGCCGCCTGTGGCGTCGATATCTGATCGAACCATGGCTGCTCAGTGCACTGCTGGCACGACGTTGGTTTCAACCACAATCAACGAGAAAAAACACGAGGTTGTGATGGATACCCACAATCAATCGAGGAGGGCTCGCGCGACCAATCCTTTGGTTAGTGTCGTTATCCCGACACGGGGCCGGTCGGAGATTGTCTGCCGTGCCGTGCGCAGCGCACTCGACCAGACGTTTCGATCGGTTGAGGTCATCGTGGTAGTCGACGGCGAGGATCCGGTGACGGTTCGTGCCTTGGAATCTCTCGGCGATTCGCGTGTCCAGATTCTCGCACTGGTCGAGAGTCAAGGCGGAAGTGAAGCCCGCAATATCGGTGTGCGCGCGGCGCGCGGCAATTGGATTGCGTTTTTGGACGATGACGACGAGTGGTTGCCGCATAAGCTTGAAGAGCAGGTGCGAGTCGGCCGCTCCGAAACTGGCCAATCCGTGCTGATCACGTGCCGCAGGTTTAACCGCGAACCGGGCCAACCGGATGAGATCGCCCCATGGCGGTTGCCGTGGCCCAACGAGGACATCAGCGAGTACATGTTCTGCCCAAGCGACGGCAGGCGCCAGACGTCCGGGCCTCAGACCTCGGGATATCTGGGAACGCGCAAGCTCTTTTTCGACCTTCCCTTTACCCCGGGGCTCAAGTGCCACCAGGACTGGGACTGGTATCTGCGCGCGATGCGTCATGAATCGACCGTATCGCGCATGCTCGAAGAGCCTCTCTACATCATGCATAAAGAGCGGGAACGGCCGTCGATGACGCAACAGGCGCGCTGGGAAACATCTCTAAACTGGGCGAACTCCCGCAAAAATCTGATGACGCAACGGGCATTCAAGTCTTTTTTGATTCACGACTGCATGTATCGGTGCGAGATCACACGAGGCCGACTCTGGGTCTTTCAAAAACTTCTGGCAGCGTGTCGCGCCAGCGGTGACTTAGGCATAGGCGATGTTCTGGCGGCGGCCAAGTGGTATCTCTTCCGGCCTGCGTTGCGCCTCCGTCTACGCGGTTTTACAAAGCGCCTGCGCGCCGTGAGGAGTGCGTCCTTTGTGAACAGAACCGCCGCAGGCCGGCCCAGAACACAGGAGAGCCAGGGGTGAGGCGCCCGCGAACGGTAGCTTTGGTCGATCTGGGAATCGAATTTACCGGAGCGCAGTCCTATGTCCAGAACCTGGTCCCTCTTTTATCCGGCGACGTTCGGCTCTGGTTGCTCAAGGTCTCGCCCCGTCTCACACTAGCGGAGCGAACAGAGTCGACAACGATCGTCGACCTGGGCTTTGCTGTCCGATGGGGACGGCCGTTACAGGTTCTTCTCTGCATGCTGGTGCTCTGCTGGTTACGCATCCGGCGAGGACTCGATATTGTCTGGGTCAACGGATATCCAGAGATCGCACTAATGCCCTGGGCACGCCTGCTTGGATCGAAGGCAGTCGCCACCAGACATCTGACGATGCTGACGGAAAAACCAAAGCTTTATTGGCTGCGGAACGGATGGCGTGTTCACTTCCTCTACGAAAGGCTCGCCCCGGTCGCCGACGCGATTGTCTGCGTCTCAGAGACCGTTTCAGAGAGTCTGAAGAAACGTGTTCACCCGGAGAAGCTGGTGGTGATTCATAACTGGGTTCCGGCCCTTCCCCGACCGGTCTCTCGGCCACGGGCCGCCGGCTCGCCGCTCCGGATGCTGTTTGTTGGCAGATTGACGGAACACAAAGGTGTTTCGCTTCTGCTCCGTGCGATGCGCCGCTTTGACACAAAAGACGCGACCCGCGCCCTGTCTCTGATCATTGTCGGAGAAGGAGAAGAGCGACGGGCGCTCGAACGCGAAGCTGCAGGACTGGATGTGATCTTTGCCGGGTTTCAGTCCGACACGGCAAGCTACTACAACCTGGCCGACGTCTTCATCAATCCAACCTTGGGACCCGAGGGGATGCCACTGGTTTCGCTCGATGCGATGTCGCACGGATTGCCCTGTATTTTTAGCGATATTCCCGTGCACCAAGAGATCACCTCGGGTGGCAAGGCTGCACTGCTTTTCAAGTCCGGCAGCGCCGATGACCTGAACCGGATGATTACAGGCCTTTTTGAATCGCCTCAGTTGCTCAGCCATTACGGAAAGATGGCGCGGGAAGTCATTCAGACGCATCATGGCCCCGACCTGGCGCGGCAAAGGTATCTCGAAGCGTTAGCCCTTTAAATCAGGCGAACCGGAAAAGAACGAAAACGGCCCATGAAAATTCTCGAAATCGTCACTCAAATGGAAGCAGGCGGGGCGCAACGAATTGCCTATCTTCTGCACGCGGAACTGAAGAGGCGCGGCCACGAATCCCAACTGTGCTTCCTGTACGAGAAACGCCCCGCCTATGCCAAAACACCGGACGTTTTCCCGCTCCTTGACTCATCTCCGTCGTTCGTGGGCTATGGGAGGATCATCTTGAACCTGATGCGCCTGATCTATCGTGAGAAACCGGATGCCGTCATCACCCACACGCACTACGCTAATGTGCTAGGGCAGGCGATTGCCTGGCTGATGAACGTCAGCTCCCGCATTGCCGTCCACCACAATCCTGTCGACACCTATCCGCGCGCAGCACTCCGCGCTGATAGGCTGCTCGGAGCCGCCGGCGTCTACACAGGTTGCGTAGCGGTTTCAGAGACCGTTGCCGCGTCCATGAACAAATATCCAGACTCCTATCGTGACCGGCTGCACGTCGTCTACAATGGAACGCCCCTGCCGCCCCTGCCGGCTTATCGAGACCTTGTCCGAAGCGGGTGGAATATCCCCGAAAACGCGCTCCTGCTGGTGAACGTCGGCAGATTGAGTAAACAGAAAAATCAGGAGTTTCTTCTCAGGCTTCTTCCTTCTAACCTAGCGCTCCACCTCTTGCTTGTAGGCGATGGCGAACACGGCGCGCACCTGCGCGCGCTCGCCAAAGAATCGGGGATTGCCGAGCGGGTGCACTTTACCGGCGAAGTCTCGCACGAGCAGGTGAGTTCTCTGGTCGCAGCGGCGGATATTTTTGTTTTCCCATCACTTTATGAAGCCGTAGGCATGGTCATGCTCGAAGCCATGCTGCTCGGCGTTCCGGTGATTTCGAGCGATATACCAAGCAGCCGGGAGTTTCTCTCCGGCACCGGACTGCTGGTCGATACGGCAACACCGGAGAAATGGCTCGAAGCGATCGACTCGCTCATCCGCTGTCCTGAATACGCCTCAAAGATGGCCGAGCAGGCAAAAACGCGAGCGCAGAGGTTTACCGTGCAGAGAATGGCAGATGGATATGAGGAGCTGCTCGCGCCAATCACCAATTCCGTTCTCCCGGCGGAAAGGAGAATCTGAACGGTATGGAAATCACTGCAAGGGCAGACCGGTCCAATTTCTTCAGCCTCGTCAACACGTGGATACTTTGCGCGGTGTTTCTAGTATTCGCGTCCATCTATGGATTTTCGTTCGAGCGCGGCAATTTGAATACGTTCCTCGGCGCCGATACGAACGGCTTGGCAGCAGCCCAAACCGGGGCCATGCGAGTCATCTTCGTCCAGAACCTGATTGTCTATACGATGTGCCTTGTTTTCATCTTCCAGTCCGCCCGGTTGGTCACGCAGCATCTGCATCGCTACGCCCTGATCCTCGGTGTACTGGCGTGGTCATTCGCCTCCGTACTCTGGTCTGCCAATCCTTCGACGAGCGCCGTCAACGCGTTACGCATGGCGATCAACGTTCTGCTCGTCTTCTGCCTGTTCGAACGCTACTCAGCAAACGAACTCCAGAAGCTGGTGATGCTGGTTGGTTCAGTCGCCGCTTTCGGCAGTCTTTTGATGGTCTTTGCGTTTCCCCAATTCGGCCTCCAATCAAGGGGACAGTATGCCCTTGGGGCCTGGGAAGGCATCTTCGGCCAAAAGAATCTATGTGGCCAAGCGATGCTCATACTTCTGCTTCCTGCCTTCTTCGTCAAGCTGAATCATCGCTTCGGAACCTTTCTTCGCGTCAGCTACAGTGTCATCGTCCTTCTGATCATCGCCATGACACGGTCGGCCGGCGCATGGCTCGTTACCGCTCTGTGCCTGACTTTCATTGTCCTGCTGAAGGTAACCGAACGGATGAGGCGCCAAGAGGCTGCGCTGGTCGTTATGGGGGCTGCCACCCTCGTCCTTGCTTTCGGAATTGCAGCGGCAGCGAACTTCAATACCTTGATGTATGCGCTGGGCAAGGATCCGACCATGACCGGGCGCACGGTGCTCTGGAAAGGGTTGCTAAATTTGATAGGTAAGCGCCCCCTTTGTGGCTACGGCTTCATGGCGTTCTGGCAGGGGCTTACGGGCCCGAGCAGGGAACTGGCACTACAGCTAGGCTGGCTAGACCTTGCTAGCGCTGAAAACGGTGCCCTGGAGTTGCTGTTGGAATTGGGGCTTATAGGATTGCTGCTCTACATCGCGGTATTCCTGCGCGCAGTTAAGGACGCCTTTTACTGCTTTGGACGTGGCGCATCGCCAGCTGCTCTCTGGTACATTTCGGTCCTGTTCTACGTGCTTGTCGCCAATATTGAAAGCGGCTTCCTGCTGGTCCCATCGAATCTGATTTGCATCTTGCCCGTTATCTCATTTATAGGCCTCCGGCAAGAAGCCGAACGCGCAAGCCTCGAGCGCCTCGCATGAACCTGGTAGTGGCCGAAGTCTCCCGATTCCGCTCCAGCCAAATGGCACGGAATGCCAGCTGGCTGGTTGTCGGCCAGGGAGTCGGACTGGTTCTTCAGGCCGTCTACTTCATCCTTCTGGCCCGTCTCCTCGGCCCGATCGAATACGGCGTCTATGCCGGAGCGTTTGCATTTGCGAGCCTCGTGGCCCCGTACGGTCCTCTGGGTACCGGCACCGTCTTCCTTCGCTATGTCTCCTCGGACCGGGACAAGTTCTCTTCCTACTGGGGAAACATTCTCGTGGTCACGACGGTTGTAGGTGGGGGAATGGTGCTCGCGCTCGCCGCTCTCGGTCCACACATACTCAACCCGGCGAGCGCCGCGCTGGTGCTTCTAGCCGCCATCAGCAATTGCGTCTTCGCCCAGATCATCGTCGAGGCCAGCCGCGTCTTTCAAACCTTCGAACAAATGCGTACGACCGCTCTGCTGAACCTGCTCACCAGCGCTGTCCGCACCCTTGCCTCAGCCGTCATGCTCCTCGCCCTGCACCGCGCCACCGCGTGGCAGTGGGCAGTTGTGTCCACCGGAGTCTCGGGTCTGGCGGCCATGGCCACCGTCACGACCATTACCGTTCGGTTCGGCCGCCCTCGCTTTTCGATGGGAATCTTTTTCAGGCACAGTCTGGAAGGTGTCGGTTATGCGGCGGCCATGTCGACCGCCTCGATCTATAACGATCTCGACAAGACCATGCTCAGCCACTATGGCATGAATCGAGACAACGGCATCTATTCGATGGCCTACCGGATCATCGATATCGCAACCATTCCGATTTTCTCGATCCGCGATGCTGCAATGCCGCGCCTGTTCCATCTGGGCCGCTCGGGCCTGGGGGCCTCGGCCGCACTTGCGCATCGGCTTCTCAGGCGCGGTGCCGCCTTAGCCGCGCTAGCGTCGGTAGCGATGTTCACCCTTGCCGGGGTGATTCCCCAGATCGTGGGGCACGCATTTGCCGATAGCGTTCTCGCCCTGCGATGGTTGTGTCTGATTCCGTTGTTTCGCAGCGTGCATCAAATGACAGGCGCGGCCCTGACTGGAGCGGGCATGCAGAACTGGCGCACCGGAAGCCAGGTCAGTGGGGCGGTGTTGAATTTCGGCCTCAACCTCTGGCTCATCCCCCTGTGTGGCTGGCGTGGCGCCGCATGGTCAAGTCTGGCCACCGACGGGGCGCTGGCTGCCCTTTGCTGGGGCATGGTTCAGTTCCATCTTCGCCGGAGAGAGACCCTTGCTTAGGACCGCACGCCTGATGGCCGAAAAATTGCAGGACCCTTCCGAGGCCGCGCGCGTTGCGCGCAAGCGCGCCGTGATCGCACATCTTGAACTGCGTAATCGCTTCAGCTCGGAGCCGGTCCTGTCCTGCAACAAGGGACCGGTGGTCTCGCTGACCAGCTACGGCAAACGCCTGCATCGGGTGCATCTTGCCATCGAATCGATCGCTCGCGGCCAGATGCTGCCCTTCCGGCTCATGCTTTGGCTAGAAGACGAGGAGATGGTCCGTAGGCCCTCGGCGCCTCTGGTCCGCCTCATGCGCCGGGGTCTGGAAATTCGCCTCTGCAAAGACTGGGGGCCCCATAAAAAGTATTACCCGTACGTCGCAAGCCAGGATACGTTCGAGTCTCCGCTGGCAACCGCCGATGACGACGTGCTCTACCCAAGCACGTGGCTCCAGGGATTGATGGCTGCACACGAGCGCTTTCCGAAGTGTGTCAACTGTTACCGCGCGCGCCGGATCCTGCTGCGCGCCGAAAAACTTGCTCCGTATCGGGAATGGCCGCTGTGTGCATCCGATGAAGCCTGTCCTACAGTAATCGCTACGGGGGTGTCAGGAGTGATTTATCCTCCCGCTTTGCTCGCGGTCCTTCGAAAGGCCGGCACAGCCTTTGAATCCATGTGCCCCCGCGCCGACGACCTATGGCTACATGTACAGGCGATGCGCGCAGGTTATCTAGTGCGGCAGATGCAGCCTGCACCGGTTCATTTTCCGCACATCCCCGGCTCTCAAGACAACTCGCTCTACAGCCAGAACTGTACTCAGATGGACGGAAACGACCGTCAATTTGCAGATACCTATGATGGGCGCGACCTTGCGTGCCTCATCTCAGGATCTTAGCTATCTTACCGGGAAAAATTATCTCGTCTGGTTTCCTCATCCAATATGCTTTAGCAATTGATTGCGTTCAGCAAAATCTATTGCTCTCTGTATCGAGGTACTCTATGACCACTGTTGCTTCCAGTTTAAGAAGCCCCATCTCCACGTCCTCAGAGACCCTAAGAGCCACCTTCCACCGCAACAACCTAGTATTGGCCTTTACTTGGCTCGCAGCGCTGTTTCTTCTTCTTTTGGCATTCTGGATCCTATGCATTAGACCTTACTACGTAGAACTCTCCTTTTCCGAGGTGACCAGTTCTGCGTGGATGTTTCATCCACACTTCGCGGATTGGTTTACCGGACCATTCAGTCGCTACGTTCCCAATTACCCGGAATGGAATCCCCATCTTTTCAGAGCGTTCATACGTCCGGGAAAAAGCCTCTATTATTTCGTGTGTTCCTTGCTTTTCGGCGGTGATTATGCGGCCTATCACATTGTTACCTACCTGTGCGTGGCAGCTACTAGTGCTCTTACGTTTTACATTGCCGCCGAGATCCTAGGCCTGGGGCCGAGGCTGTCCCATTTTCTCGCCGCATTGACGTTCCTTTCTCCTGCCTACACGTATGGCAATTTATTTACCAATGCGTATGCTGCGGACCCAGTAGCAGGATTCTGGATCATGGCGTCGGTTTTGTTCTTTTTGAAGCGGCGCTATGTAGTTGCATGGATTTTTCTCTGCTTCGCGGTCGGGAACAAGGAGACGGCATGGGTTCTGCCGGCGACAATGTCGCTCTGCATACTGTTTATCTTGAAAGGGAAAATAGGTCGTCGGTTGGTCGGAGCTCTTTCATACCTTCTTCCGCTCATCGCGATTCTCGGCCTTCGTATATATGCCTTCGGCCTGCATGGCATGATCAAATACGACGAAATTTCGCGTATCCCCCACCCCGGGGTCGACCGATCCGCGCTGTATGGGGTGCCCGTCCATGTTATGGCGGTACTTAATGTGGTCGACCGGTTGGCGAGGTGGCCGTTTGGAGTACTGCCACACTCGAGGCAGTACGATCACCATCTTCTTCTGGTTTTCCGGATATTGGGGAGCGTCATCGACGTTTTCTTCTGGGGAGTGATGGCGTTCCTTCTTGTCGAGCTGGTCGCGCGTCTGACAATATCCGGAAATATCCTGAAATCGGCAAAGCAAGAATTGCAGGAGTTGGTTCGCGCTTATCCACCCGCATTCTTGCCTCTTATCATCTTGACCTTGGGCAGCTTGGTATTTCCACTACGCTTTGCTTCAGATCCTCGCTACGGGACAGGTGTTTTCCCTCTCATTTTCTTGAGTGCGGGTTGTCTGCTGGTATTTCGTTCCCGGCAGTTGCTGCGCTTCACCGCGTGGAGCCTTCTGTTGTCGATCGGAGTCTACGGCATCGTTCTGCGCGTGAGCGATACCATTTACGGCGCTCGGATGTACCGGGCAGAGTGGCAATTCGCAAGCGGATATATCGCCGCACTCAAAAGTTCGGCAGGCCATCCCCTGTTTATTGTCGACGATCTTCTAGGAAACGAGAACAACTCTGAGGCTGATCAGAAATTCTTGGGTTCTGATCTCCATGTCGTCCGTATCAATGACCTTGAAAAAGATCCAGACTGCCGGCCTATTCCCGATCATGGTCCTGTCCCTATACAACTGTCGGTGTCTGCTCGGCGCAGCGGGCCTCAAGAAATCAGTATTCGGTCTGTTGTTGATGGGTGCGCAGGTCACAGTTTTCTCGGAGTTCCGGACCTGCCTGCCGGGCCACTGGAGCGCTCCGCATCTGGTTTTCACATCTTGTACAGATTGGATCCCAGGGAGAACCCCCAGCCAACGAGCGGATCACCACGTCTCCTGGAGGCAACTATCCAGGGCGCCCCGCCGGATTCGCTTATTATCGTTCCGGATTTCGCCAAGCGCACTTACGTCGCCGTTCCAGTGCAGTAAGCCGTAGACATGTTTCACGAACACTCCCGCAGGCCAACCCAGAAGAACCAGTCGGTTTTCGATGTGAGTAAGAACCTTGCAGATGGTCAACTGAGCTGCCCCTTCGTAGCCCCGGTGAGAAGCGAAGAATTGACGCTTAGAAGTCGAAGACCAGATTTACGAAGTCGCATCGCGAAGACACCGTCAAACATGAAATCGAGCGACCGAAGTGACCAGTTCGAACCTCCAACTGACAAGCGCCATCAAGGACAAAAACAATGCTGCGGAATACCTCGATTCTCCGCCTGTTCTTACATCTCCTGGTCGGGCGGGGGTCTCTGTGCCTCTGCTGACCAGGTCTGGACGGACAGCGGAGCGCACGTCTTTGACGCTCGTTCCACCGAAACATGTCTCCCCCCCTCCGACGATGGAGCCGATTCCCTCGAGGGCTCATCGGAAGGATATTGATGGACTTCGAGCGATTGCCGTACTGTCTGTGATGGGATTTCATTGCGGAGTTCGATGGCTTCGCGGCGGGTTCATCGGCGTCGACATTTTTTTCGTGATCTCTGGATACCTGATCTGCACGATTATTTATCGCGAACTCGAAGCCGATACCTTCAGCATAGCCCGGTTCTATGAACGACGCTGCAAACGCATTCTCCCAGCTCTTTCTCTCGTTCTCCTCGGTTGTCTGGCACTGGCCACCCTGGTCTTGTCGCCGGTGGAGGTCCGGAGACTGGGAACGACGGCCATCGCCACCTCGCTGTCGGCGTCCAATCTGCAGTTCTACCGGCTCAGCGGATACTTCGATACAAGTTCGGGTTTGAAGCCTCTGCTGATGACATGGTCGCTTGCGGTCGAGGAGCAATTCTATTTGGCGTTTCCGCTGTTCATGTTCCTTTTGCGGAAGAAATCCAAGCGCACCCTTTTGGCCGTTCTGGCCACCGTTTTCACGCTCTCTCTGCTCTGTTCGGTCATTACGGAATTTGATTACCCTTCATTTAACTTTTTTTCGCCCTTTACGAGAGCATGGGAACTTGGTGCCGGCACTCTGTTAGCCATCTGGCAGACGGGAAGGCAAGTACGCACCATCTCATGGAAATCAGACGCAGTAGGCTGGATCGGACTTCTGCTGATCCTAGGCCCCGTCTTCTGGTACGGAGCGAATACTCATTTTCCGGGCTACGAAGCGATTCCTCCGGTCCTGGGAGCGGTCCTGCTCCTCGCATCCGCGCAAGGAACGGTGAACCGCCTGCTCGGCAATGCCCCCCTCGTGGGCGTAGGGCTCATTTCATATTCGTTGTATCTCTGGCACTGGCCTCTTTTGAGTTTTGCAAGAATCATCAGCGCAAACCCCCTCCATCCCCGAACTGTGATCATCCTGACGGCGATCGCATTTGCCGGTGCCACGGCTTCGTACTTTCTCGTCGAGAAACCATTTCGCGCCAAGACCAGTGCTCCAACTTCGAAGGTTCTCCTTGCATATTCATGCCTGATTGCCGCTCTGGTCGGGGCGAGCAGCGTCTTCTACATCTCTCGTGGTTTGCCTTCTCGCACACCCGCATTGGCCGAAATCGAAGCGGCTGCAAATATTGATCGGGGCCACCCGTGCCTCGTAGACGACTTTCAGAATCTCGACTCCGTCTGCCTTCCACCGGCAGAGCCGGGCAGGCCGACGCTGGCCCTGTTAGGCGACAGCCACGCCGAAGCAATCTCCAATGTGATGCGGACTGAGCTCGAAAAGAATAATTGGCGACTGGTGGTTCTGGCTCACGAAACATGCCCTTCTACCAAGGACGTGACCCGTTGGATGGCCGCCAAAGAGACGGATTCCTGCAGGAAGTTCAATCGGGATGCATTGCGCTATGTTCTGAATCGTCCAGACATCCAGGTGGTAGCGCTTCTAGCAGGATGGGGAGACCGAATCTATGTCCCCGATGATTTTCAAGGATCCACCGTAGCCCAAAACACCGCGCAGAACGCGGCGAACATGAGATTTGGAGTCAATCGTGAGATCTCCGCTCTTGAGCGTGCCGGAAAGCGCGTGATCTTGATTGACGATTTTCCGGAGTTTTCCTTCGACCCTGTCGAATCGATCCGTTACAGGCAGATGCCCTTGCGCCGTGCGATCAATCGTCTGCTTTTGTCCGATGAACCACAACAGTGGCAGGACAACAGTCAGGATGCCGCACTTGAGCTGATCCCATCCAAGCGCCTGGCATCCCTCGAATTCAAGCAACTGGCCGCATCGGACCCAAGCATGTCGCTGGTCTCAGCGAAAGACGCTTTTTGCAGGGGAGGGCAGTGCTACTTCGCCGATCAAACAGATCTCTATTATTACGATGGAGATCACTTGAGCGACTCGGGAGCGATGAAAATGATGCCCTCTTTTTTTGACTTGATCCAACGCATGCGTCGGGCCGCTACTCATAATCTATCCAACCGAAATCCATAAGGATGCAATGTTGAGGACCTCTACGTTCCTTTGTCTACTTGTTCTCTTCGCACGCTGTGTCTCGACAGGTCAGGCCGAGCCGGACAGCGGAGGACATATCATCGATGTTCGTTCTGCGGGAGCGGTAGGCGACGGATCAGCCGATGACACCCAGGCAATCCTGAGGGCCGTCAATACCTGCGCGGCCAAGGGCGGCATTCTCTACCTTCCCCCCTCTCAAGATGCGTACACGACGACCAGAACAGTTTATCTGCCGGCGAAGTGCACGATGAAAATCGATGGCGGACTCAGAGCCACAGCTCCGATGGAAGAGGTCGTGAATGTCGGCGCAGACGGAACCGCGTCCCGTCGCAAGATATTCGGCGTGGGGGTGATCGATTCCAACAATCTGGCCACGCGCCACATTGCACTCGAGAACTACGGCCACTTCGAAGTCACAGGTATCACACTGTTCAATGGAGCGTCGATCGCCGGGATCCACGTAGGACCCCGAGGATCGAAAGGCGGCTACGAGGCCTACATTCACGACTTGAGTTTGTTTGTTCCGGAAGGTGTGGCAAGCGTGGCCGGCAACGCCGGGATCTGGACAGAAAAGGGAACCGATTCCTCGGTCTATAACATCACGATTGTCGGCTGGGACACGGGAGTCCGCAACAGCATGCACAACAACCAGCCATTTTCCAATATTCATGTGTGGGGCTTTGGACCGAATCCGGGATGGAAGAATGTCAGCAACCTGCCCACAGTCTGCTTTGACGATCTTGCGGGCGACTCACAGTGGGTGGGCGACGAATGCGACACCCCCACTCGCATTGGACTCCACGCGCACGGATACAACCACCTGATCACCGGGTTCAGCTGCTTTAACAACGAAATGTGGGGCACGGACAACGTCGTCCATTGCATCGAGTTCGATCTTCCCAAATCCTACTCAAGCGTCACAAGTTCGGTCTTCCAGGGAAAGAACGGTCACCGTCTGGCAAGCGACATCGCCGTCCCCAGCGATAACTACGCGACCATGACGATTCTGGGGAACCAGGTGATTGGCAATGTCGTGAAGGAGCGATCGACCTCTGCGCACCTTCCTTCGCTCATCATTGACGGCGCTTTGACCGTAGGCGGACCGTTGAATGCTCCTGTTCGGAACAGTCAATGACCGAGTGACGCAAAATTCCTGCGTCCTGGGAGGCCCCCTGCAAGTTCCAAAATATATTCCTCAGTTCGACCAGCTTCGCGCCCTTGCCGTATTGCTGGTGATGCTGTTCCACGCCAGCCACCATGTCGCTGCCTTTCCCATGGCGACATGGCTTTCGTTTGGATGGGTTGGTGTCGATCTGTTTTTTGTCCTTTCCGGTTTTCTGATCACGGGCGTCCTTCTTGAAAGCCGGGACCAAGCGCGTTACTTCGTCAACTTCTATACTCGTCGCATCCTCCGCATCTGGCCGCTGTATTTCGCATTGTTGGCGGTCATGTTTGAGATCATGCCGAGGCTGGCGCCGCACTGGAGCGCCACGGCCATGAAGAACGCTCATCCCGCATGGGCCTTTGTGCTCTTCGTACAAAACCTGACCACCGGGCACGACCTTACCGGTCCGCTCAGCGTTACTTGGTCGCTCGCCATCGAAGAGCAGTTTTATCTGGTATGGCCGCTGCTGATCTGGCTGCTCCCACGCGATCGGGTCCGGCAGCTTGCGCTGGTTCTGATCCTCGGTTCCCCGCTGTTACGGCTTCTTCTGAACCTCGCCCACACTCACGTAGACGTCTACTTCAATACGATGACCCGCCTAGATGGTCTTGCCGTGGGTAGTTTTCTGGCCATCTGGCTCCCTGAGGCCGACCCCTCCCGCGTGAAGCGGAGCGCGATGATCCTCTTGCCCATGGTGCTGACAGCGGCTATTACCATCCGCTCCAGCTGGATTCAGTATTCCACGATTGCCCTCAGCGCCGGCGCGATCGTCAGCCTCTCCCTTTTTGTTTCCTTCCGCAGCGCCTTTCTCGTCTACACCGGCCGCATCAGCTACGGGCTCTATCTGGTGCATCTAGCCCTCTTCGGTCTGGCCACCAAGCCCGAACTGCGCCGTTTCTATCCGAGAAATGCCTTCCTGAACGATCTGGCTTACGTTCTGACCGGACTGGCGCTCTCGTATGGTCTGGCCTCTTTGTCCTGGTTCGCCTACGAGAAGCAGATCCTACGGGCCAAATCGTGGTTCACCCCGGACCGGGAAAAGAGTCTACGACAACAACCGAATCCAGAGCGGGCGGACCACGCAAGACCCTTCGGCACACGGGAAACCGCGGGTGTGAAAATAGGTCCCGCCGCATAAGTCAAGGATTTGAATTCTCTAGCAGGATGGGCATTTCCCCCACCGTTAAATCCGACGGCAAAGCATTCACATTGTTTTGCCAATCGCGATAGTCCGTAAACGCGGAATTGTCCGGGATGGGAACATCAATGTCAGTTCCGGCGCTGCTCCAGATCATCCACGCGCTATAGTTTCCTGGGCGTTGCAGCTCGCATGCCCAAAGGCCGTTTTCATACAGCTGGCAATTTACAAGGTTCGCTCCGCTAAGCCAGCTCTCAATGACGGCGTAGGCTTCCCCCGGGGCCGTCACCTGTGCCGTAGGCATCTGCGGGTTGCTGCACCATGGCGCTTCCCACAAGGTCCCCAACCGCAGCTATCGTATGCGTACCAGACAAAGCGCGACACGCCTGTGAGTGCCAGGGCCACGTGGTAACGCATAAGCCAGGAGGCCTGGTCCTGGTCAACTGAAGTTAGCGAGCCCCAACTGGCTTCTGTGTTCCACAACGGAAGATTGGACAGACCGTGATTGGCGAGGGTCTGGTTGAGCGACTGAACCTGGGCCACGATCTCTTCGGGATCTGTTGCGGAGCCATAGCCGTGAAACGCGGCGACATCCGCATAAGGGTATTGTGTGCCGGAAGTGGCCAGATACGAATCGAGCCAACTCAGATTCGCCGCAGTAACCCTGCTGATCGGCGCCATCAGGACCTGGTTCGGATTGGCTCCGCCGTTTGGTGAGCAGACTCCATTTGCGCAACCGCAATTTGCGGGATTTTTCGCTATCTGGTATAAGTTCTGGGCAACAGTCAACAGTTGGGCATTGGTCCCACTCCAGTAAGACGGGTTGTTGGGTTCATTCCATGTCTCGTAGTATTTGATTTTTCCGCAGTAGCGCTGAACCACGGCCGTCGCGAAGTCGTCGAACGCGGTCATGTCCGGAAGCGCGCAGGTTCCGGCACCATCTCCGTTCGTGCACGGCGCCGTCGGAACTGTCGATGCCCACGCCGGCACACTTCCGAAGGTAAATATGTAATCGCTGATGCCATTGTCTTGGCCGATGGTGATTGACGTATCCATGTGTGACCAATCGAACTGTCCGCTGGACGGCTCAACGGACGACCAGGCCGCGACATCCCAGAACCGGAAGGTGGAAATCGGAAATGCGGGGAACGGTGTCGCGGTGTGATGGATCGTCATGCCGAAAAAGTCGCCGGAAATTGGCGTCGACGGATTCGGTGGAACAAGTGTGCTTACGAGTGGACTCCCGGCGTAGGAGAAGGTTCCTGGCGCCGCGCCTGTGCCGCTGAGGGGAATCACTGCTGTACTGTTGATGGAAGAGTTGCTGGTAAAGGTCAAATGACCCGTTGCCGCTCCTGCTGCCGCGGGATCGAATAGCACCCCGAGCGTAACCGTTTGGCCTCGACTCAACGTTATCGGCAAGGTGCTTAGCGTGATCGTGAAACCCATGCCGGTAACTACCGCCCCGCTGATGGTTAAAGGCGCGGCGCCGGTGGAACTGAGGGTGACAGTCCGCGTCGCAGGCGTGTTCACCGCCACGATGCCAAAATCCACGCTGGGCACACTGATGCTCAGCGTGGGTACTGGCACACTCAATTCAAAAGCAAAGCTCTTGGTGACGGTTCCCGCACCCGCCGTCAGGGTTACCGTCTGCGTGATTGAGGCCGGTGACACATTCACCGTGAACTGGGCGCTGGTAGCGTTTGCGGCTACCAGAGACGCAGGGGGCACCGTCACGGCCGCATAATTGCTCGACAGCCCCACGCGGAAACCGCCGGCCGACGCTGGGCCGCTGATCGTCACGGTGCAGAGGTCTGTGCCCGAACCTGTCATCGACGCACTACTGCAGGAAATGCCACTCACTTGTTGCAACGCGGTCTGGGGTGCTGCCGCTTGGGATCGGTCCACCACATATCCGCAACTGGAAAGAGCGAGGCAGAGAACGGAGGAAGGAGCCAGCAGCAACCCGATCGAAAAGGATCTGAAACCGAGTCGCTTAGCACGATATTCGGAGCGCTCGTCCTGCGGCCGAGCCGTGATCGGTGCAATGGAAGTGCGCAAACCGAGCCTGAGACTCGTATGGAGGGATAGCGGCATGAGGTAGATTTCTCCACTCTTCGAACGGTGATCGCATCTGGGCGGGCAGATACATTCGATTTTGGATTTCTCGTATTACGGTACTGTCTATTGAGGTTACTTTTGTGTAGCCCGTGATTGAACTCCCGATCTTATACTGCATGTCTGAATGAGCGAAAAGCTGCTTCAAAAGGCTTGAGAGAGGTATTTGCCGAGCCTGTGCAGCTGTCGCCCTCGACGGCTATCTACATCAGCCAGGAAGGTCGTATCAACAACGATGGCCCGTTGGTCACATTCTCTCGCACAACTGTCCCAATGGCCGCCGAACTGACTTGTCCTCTCGCCTTGCGCGGATTCACGATGATAGCCTGGAGCATTGGGCGTGGCGACGGAAGGTCGTGTCATCGAAGCGTTCGAGGTACGCGTGAAGATGTGGTTTTCGGAGGATCACCGCGGTCAAAGCATTGAATAGTTTTCGGGCGATGTCCAATCGAATGTTTGAGCCTATCGGGACACCGGTGGGCTTTTTTATGGTCCGCAGACCCTGTTTCGGTGACTCTCTTGTCTCGTTTAGGCCTTCGAGGTGCCTTCAATCAACCGATATAGAGAGCCTTCACAACTCGGGGAGCTTGCTAGAGTTGTTTTGTATCCTTGTTCTCCAGAACACTGGCGAGCTTGTCGCGAAGAACATGAAAGTCTACCTCTTCGGATTCAAATTCGAAGAAAGTTCCTGGAGACACGGCGAACACCTTTGCCAGTTCGACGATGATGTCCAGAGCTGGCCATTTCTCGCCTCTCTCAAGTTCACCGAGGTACCCCGATGAAATCTTTGCGCCGACCGCGACGGATGCCCGGGACCGCCTGCCCCGGATCGACCGCACGGCCGCCATTCGCACGTTGATCGTCCCCCGGCGCGAGGCCGCGCTCCTCCAAGTGAAAGCGATAGCACAACGCCTACCCTCTTGGTTTCTTGGTAGCCCCCGGATTATTCACGCATCGCGGTATATGCTTGCGCATGGCGACGGTGCCGAATGCCTCCCCGCAAAACACGCATGGCTGAAGCTCTGGTTTACGGCCCGCACCTTGCAGGGCTATCGAACGCGCGATTGGCGACGAACTGATGAGTCGGTGGCAGTGAGGGCATTTCATGGGACTTCTCCAGTGTGATCTGACTATTCTGAACCCGGCGAGATCAATTATTTCGGCTTCGCCTCGCGCTCATCGAGCCACGATTCCATTGCGCAAACTCCACTGGACTCATTGAAGCGACCGCCGTAAATTTTGATCGTGGTATTGATGTTCGAATGCCACAATATCTTGGAGAGAGTCAGGTAATCTTTGGGATGTGCTTTGAGCCACGCAAAGGCTACGATGTCTCGAAATGGATGTGGTGTTATGCGCTTGCCTGCGTACCGAATCGTTAAGGTGGACACTAAGTTTCCCATTTGACAAGACTGCATCGGTTGTCCAGCTTGGTTGACAAAGAGTGTTCCCGGGTCAGTACCGCGAATTAGGTGCTTGCGAAACTCCTCCAGATATTCCTGGAGCGGACCTATCAATTGACGAGGCAACAGTGCTTGCACCTCGATCCCTGTTTTGGTTTCATCGCCGCTGAACTGGAACTGCCAGAATTGGGCGTCAGGATTGTTTTGCTCCTCCAGCTTGACCCATTCTGGCTTGTCAATCTCGCTGTAAGGAGGAATTTTTCCTTGGAACAGATTAGGCCTCACGCCAGCGATTCTGCATTCTCGGATATTGCGTTGGCGCCATGGGAGAGTGACCAACCATCGCATCAGAAGTTCCTTCATGCATAGCCTCGACATCTCAGTAATTCCTTTCTTCACAACCACGCTCCTTTCGGAATGAAGCTTGACTGGGATCGACTCAACCAATTCGTAATCAGCGTACTTCCCTGCTTTCCTTCTTCTGAGTTCAGACGCATGCTCTAGGGGAAGACTATTCAGCAGCGCTCTGAACCACATGAGGTCTGCCGACTTATATTGAGGATGCTGACGCATCGCTGCAAATAGCAAAGAAAGAGGTACCAACAGAGAATATCCTTTCACTTTTCGCTCGTTTATGGACCACTCGATGTACGAATTGATCAGCGGCTTACTAATCAGCTGTGACAAGGAAGCCACACGTGTTTCATTTCGAATGTTGACCGCGAATCCATATAGGGCACTAAATTACCGGCTGAGGTTATTTGAAGTTGTTTCTCTGTGACGCCCGCCCTTCGGCCTATCGGCCGAGTAGTCCGCGCGCTTCCATCTCAGAAGTTCCAGCACTTCTTTCCTTAGACCTTCTGGAAATTGCTCGATGGGGACTGCATATCTCTTTCCGCGCAGAATGCATGCAGGAGTTACATTTGTGCATTTGCAGTCATGAAGAACACGCCAGAACGAACTTTTCTGCTTTCTTGCCACGTAATAAGAACGACCTATATCCGTCCTATTCTTAACCCGGTTGTCGACGTCTTCGATCATAACGTCTTTGGGGTTCTTCTTAATCCTTGCTAAGTCTTTGACAATATCCTCGCAATCTCTCTGCTTTGCGATCGCAAACACACCATACCATTCTTTTGGTATCTTATACTCTGACTTCCACCCGCACTCTTTTGCACAATTCAGCAAAAAGCGAGCGAAGTTGACATAGGTGCGAATCGAGTTCTCAGCGTACTTACGGCTCTTAAGAAAATGCCGAAAGCCGTTCCGTGTGTCGTTAACAAGGTCTATCGAAATTTGATCCGGCGGCTTCTCAAGGTAGACCGTCAATAATGAGCAAGTTGTTCGTAACATCGGCTGCGAAGATGCAGGATGCTGCTGCAACATTTGCAAGAGATCTTTCAACGTCTTGAGGTCTGCCGTCTCGCTTGCGCGGCTTTTCGAAGTACCGCGCAAAATAGCAGCATTTCTCGTACCAAACGGAAGAACGTGGGCCATCATATATGCATCTCCTAGATTTTCTTTTCCACTAAGATGTACAAGAAATTGCATATAAGACCCGAAGAAATCCGAAGCCTGAGGAAGAATTGCGCAGGTACGCGCAAATCAACAACGTATCGGAGATATAACGAAGCACGGAGGAACGCTCGGGTGAAATCGAGCAAGAAAACAGAGAGCTTTTGACGGACGGCAAGTCTTCGCGAATGATTGCCGGGCCAGAACCCAGCAATGCCAGCTCCCACTGCTCCCACGTGAAGGTCCTGCCCGCATCATTCCTTGACACTGCAGACCAGACGAAAAGAGCGATGACCAAAGCGTATGTCGAAAGCCAAGAGCAGATCATTTAGGCACTTTCAGACTGTTTTCAAGGAACGACTCTAAGTCGCTAGGGAGGAAGCGCCCTCTCCCGGGAAGATCCCGGGCAACCAACCTTCCCTTGGATATCCAATCCAAAACGGCGCGCGGAGAAACACCGAACAGTTTCGCGACATCCTGAGTGGTGTAAGTCGGGAGAAGGCGCATCTTTCTTATTCGAATAATTTGTTCTAACAATGCGTACCTCGACACTTCTGAAGGAATCATTCTGACGTCCTTTCCCCGCCGTAGGTTGATGTCTCGATCCATGTCAATGCATCTTTCGGATTGATTCGAACAGCAGTGCCGATCTTCATCGCTCTGAGCTGCCCTGAATCCACAGCGTCATAGACGGTGCGCGCTCCGAGAGAGAGCAGCCGCGCCAGCTCAGGGACTCGCCACGCGGTCTTTCGGTCGCGCAATACTTCGTGCAGATCCAGTGTTCCAGAGCGGACTCCGCACTTTTCCGTATCGGTCTTCTTCATATCGCGGTCCGATTCGATTGATTTCAGATCGACTCTTAAGCACCTTTACAAAATACTGGCGTCTTCTGAAATGATTCGCCGGATGCACACAACCCCGCCTAGACTATCTGGAGGGTTCATTGGGTTCCATGGTTATGTATCGGGTGTTACAAGTTTGCACTAACCTCGTACATCTTCCATGCTCCTCCTCTTTCTCGAACACCGTACGAACTAATCGTACGAATGTCAAGTACAAACTCATAGCATGCCGCATGCGATGTTATCGATTGTGCTATGAATGGGCGCAGCGGGAATCTAGCTGCGCGCGATGTTATGCGCGCCCATCGTGCTATGCGCGCAGCGGGAATCTAGCTGCGCGCGATGTTATGCGCGCGATCGTGCTATGCGCGCAGCGGGAATCTAACTGCGCGCGATGTTATGCGCGCGATCGTGCTATGCGCGCAGCGGGAATCTAGCTGCGCGCGATGTTATGCGCGCGATCGTGCTATGGGCGCAGCGGGAATCTAACTGCGCGCGATGTTATGCGCGCGATCGTGCTATGCGCGCAGCGAGACTCTAGCCGCGCACGATGTCTGACTGTGGCTTACTTGTACTTGCAGCGTTAGCTATGCCATTCCGGCTTGGCCGCTGCATATGCGAGTTATTGCGCGCAGGGTTAGTTAAGGAACGTTGGGGCGAAAGGTCAGACCAGCTAAAGTGAATCGGCAGCGTTTGATCTCACCGGATCAAGGTGTCTGCATCCAACGTGACCATTTGCCATCGTGGATTTCTTCCGACCTGGCTGGCGGATTCCTTGGCCGTTAGACGCTACATCCACTCCACGCCATCGATATGCGCTTTGATTGCGGCGTCAGCGGCGGGCGAAAGATAGCGCATCACACTGCCAAGATCGCTGTGGCCGCTGAACTTCATCACCGTTCGTAAATCCATTCCGGACTGAAGCAGGCGGGTGATGCAAGTGGCACGGAATTTGTGCAGCCACCACCGCTCGCACTCTTTGTTCGTCTCGCAGCCTGGGCACTGGTTGCAATTCAAGCCCGCCGCCTTAACAAGACGCTTCAAGGCACGCAGTAGCTTTCTGTTCGGTTTATCCGCACTGGTGCCGGTTACTAACCGGTCGCCTGGATGCTGCTTGCGGTAAGTTTTTAGCCTCTGAAGGAGGTCGGCTGGAATGGGGATGTCCCGCTCCTCTTTGTCCTTGATTTTGAAATTGAACTCCGGTTTCGATCGAACCTTGAGTGTGCCGGTGGCAAGGTCGATGTTGTCCCAGGTGAGGTAGACCGCTTCCTGATCACGCAGGCCGCACTTGAGGAGAGTCTCGAAGATTAGATACGAGTGCCCATCCTTAATCGAACCGAACAAGGTCCGAAGTTCCTCCGTTGAGTAGACTTCGGGCAGTGTCTTTTCGTACTTCGGCTTAGAAGGGGCCAGGCTCTTTACATCCAGTTTGCAGAACCTCAGGAATGCTGTAACACTCGCATGACGGTTCGCAATTGTGCGGGGTTCGCATCCGCGCTTACGGAGCCCTCGTTGGTGCAGCAGGATGTCCTCGGGCGTGATTTCGTCAGCGAATGTTTTGCCGACGATCCTCAGGAACTCATCGGCGGCGGTGCGGTAGACGGCGGCCGCAGAAGTCGAGCCACGGTCTTCAGCAGCCTGTACGAACCGATTCAACTCCCGCGTCAGGCTCAGGCGGCCAGGGACTTCCTCGATTTTGACTCCCGCCCGTTTGGCGGCTGCCTTGGCTTCGAGTAGATGCTCGGTCTTAGTCTGAGCGGACAGAGCGGCAGCGGCATTCTCACCGGCATCACGATAGATCATTCTGGAGCCCGCATAGGTGCGAAGCTGATATCGCCCCTCAGGGTACTTGCGCTCTTTGCCATCAACGACGACGAAACCTGGCTTGACGCGCCCATTCTTGCCGACCACTGCCGGGTACCTACGCCACCCTTTTTCCGTTTTGCAGAGCCGGATCAGATGGGATGAAAGGGGCGTACCTTCCTGATACGTGCTCAAGGCGCACAGAAGGATAGGAGGAAGGTACGCGATGAAGACCCACGTAGGAGTAGATCTCCATCAACGATTTTGTTACTTAA
>Ga0181520_10002777_pt1 | contig 31904 bp, 22 predicted proteins | sample PEATcosm2014_Bin_29_FD_132451 | JGI IMG/M metagenome (GOLD analysis project Ga0181520, IMG submission 132451) | Peatland microbial communities from MTU Mesocosm Facility, Houghton, MI, USA - PEATcosm2014_Bin02_30_metaG | ecosystem: Environmental > Terrestrial > Soil > Wetlands > Peat | place...
CTCACCCACCGTAGGCGTGTAGACAATGGGCAGAAGCTCTTCGGTGTAATGTTCGATCAAGGAGTAGAAAAGGGTTTCACAATTATCCTGCAAGTCGCGCATATTGCTGTACTTGAGGAATCCAGTATCGCGGCCGTCGAGCACTCTCTTGCGGCGTTCGCGCTGGTCTTCAAGGGTGCCAATGTGAGGCGGAAGAAGACCATGCAGGCCGAAGGCGGTGCGCTCTTCTTCGGTAAAGGCTGTCCCCTTATTGAGCCGGGAGTTCAGCAGCAGCTCAATCCCATAGCTTTTGGTCCGGACCACGCCGTCGTTCGCCTGCAATTCCTCACTCATTCCGCTCTTCTCCTGAATCAGATTCCAATGTTGGTGGTGTTTGCCTGGATCAAGGGCAAGAGTCTATCGTATCGTCCGGCGGAGCGAACTCATGTTACGCGCGTCACAGTTGGGGAGTGAGGCCACTTCAGCTTAAATGCAATCTTGGCCGAAGAGGATTATTTAACCGAGGCGAATCGCCCAATTCAAAATCAGCGGAGCGGCATCCTGAAAGAGATCGTTATGACCGTGATTGGGAAGAGAGATGAATTGCCGCGGATCATGAGCCAATGCATACAGTAGTTTGCCATGCGAAGGGGGAATCAACTGGTCGTTGGTTCCATTGATGATCAACAGAGGAGCACGAATCTTGCCGATCTTTTTATCGTTTTCAAAGCGATCAAGGATAATCAGTTTCGCCGGGAAGATGGGGTATTCATGCTGAGCCAACTCTCCCATGGACAGGAACGGAGCCAGCAGGACGAGGCCACCGGTGTGAAACTCCACGGCCATCTGCGTGGCGACGCCAGTCCCCAGCGAGTGTCCGAAGAGGATGATCGCCTCGCTTTTAACCCCGCGCGCTTCGAGCGCATAAAGATTGGCGCGCGCATCGGCATAGAGTCCGGCTTCCGTCGGCTTGCCCAGCAGCCCGCTATAGCCGCGGTACTCGGCAACCAGAAACCCATAGCCAGCACGGATATATGGATCGGCGGCTGCCGAAGCAGAATTCAAGGAGTCGCCATTTCCGTGGAAGAAAACAAAGGTGAACGGTTTGGTGGTTGCCGGGGCGTACCATGCTTTTAAATCGATCCCGTCCGCCGTTCTTGCGGTGATCTCCTGGAAAGCGGGATTGGCTTGCGCTTCGCTCAGCGGCACGTAAGTATGCGTGGGAAAGTACAAGAGGCTTCTTTGGTAGACAAACAAGCCAATCAGAAAAAGAAGATACGAGCCTGCAAGAATGGCAAGCAGCCTCTTTATCCTCGTTTTGATTCCGACAACCGGCAGCGATTCAAATCCAAAGCTCAATTCTTGCCTCGATTATTTGGATATCACAAGAGAACCGGCATCCAGGGCAACTTCGTAATAGCCGGCTTCGTTCCAAGGTAGCACCTTGCCTGCTTGCTTGAGCCTTCCTCCGGTCACGGTTACACGAACGGTTCTTCCCGGCGGAAAGTGATCGGGCAGCGTCCAATGGACAATGGTATCTTTGCCGGATTTTGTGTAGGTTGCATGGGTGACAGCCTTTTGCCCCGCCCAGTAAGCGCCTACGTTGACCATGCTATCGATCCACAGATCGCCCATCGACTGGGCGTGATGGATGCTCTCCAGCACGTCGGTAACGCTGACGGGAGCGTAGCCGCCGTCGCCGCCGAGTGAATGAAAGAGAAAAATCTGCCAATTACCAGCCGTGTGCACAGCGTCAATGACGGAGTTGAAACTGCTGGCGGTTTCACCGGCAACCACGCCGTGAACCGGCAGATTGTAGGGATCGGTATTGTCGTAGGGAGCGATCTGCCCACCAAAGACGCCGCGGTTCAGGAAGAAGCGGGTCTTGGCAACGGCGTCGTATCCCATATCTCCATAAGGAGAAGCGGTGGTCCAAACGTTGCTTAATCCGTACGTTTGCTCGATGTGAGCCGTGCTGAGATCGTATTCCGCTTCCAGGCTTCCGGCATAGCTTCCCCAGCCGCACCCCGCACCGTTTGCATGGCAGTGGTGCTCAGTGTGATTGCCCAGTTCGTGCCCGTCTTTTGCCGCCTGCGCCCACACCGGCGAGTTCTGGTCGCTTGAGCCAACCAGAAAAAACGTCATATGAACGCCTGTTGACTGAAGCAGAGGATAATTGGCGATCTGCGAGTCAATTGAGTCATCAAAGGTATAAGTGATTGCGGCTTTGAAGCCTGCCCAGTTCAGAACCTTCAAACCGCCCACCGCGCCTGCGGGCTTAGGAACCCCGCTGATCGGCGGAACAGGCAATCCACTCACCGGCATCCGCTCTTGACTGCTCCCGCTGGCAGCGATCATGCACACCATCACTATTAAAACGCCAATTAGCCTCTTACTCAAAAGACCGCCCATTCTCAAATAAACAGATTTGCGGACAAAAATCCAGTTTTTGGCGATTTTTAAGTGCGTCAATGACTCCTTCGCACTCAGGTCGCGTAATCTGATTCTAAGGCCATGAACGATTTACCCGCCAATGCGGAGCAATCCCCGACGCCGGAGCCGGTCATTTCCTTCAGTCACGTGGGCATCTCTTTTGACGGACGCTCAGTTCTGGAAGATGTGAGCTTCTCGATGAACCGAGGCCAGATCCTCTGCATCCTGGGGCGCAGCGGTGTAGGCAAGTCGGTGGCGCTGAGGATGCTGATGGGCTTCCTCAAGCCCGATTCAGGCTCGATTCGCGTTGAAGGCCAGGAGATCACCACGCTCAGCGAAGAGGAGATGCGGGCCATTCGCAAGCGCGTTACGATGGTCTTCCAAAATGGAGCGCTCTTTGATTCGTTGACCGTGTGCGAGAATGTGGCCTTTCCACTGCGCGAACGCGGCGGTCTTACAGAGGAGCAGATACAAGAGAAAGTCTCTCAATTGATAAACGTGGTAGGTGCCGAGGATGTCGCCGATTCGTTGCCGGCCAGTCTTTCGACGGGGCGACGGCGAGCCGTGGCAATCGCCCGTGCTCTTGCCGCTGAACCGGAGGTGGTGCTGTATGACGAGCCGACAACGATGGTTGATCCCATCATCGCCCGCCGCCTCGGCGATCTGATCGAGATTCTCAAGCAGCATCTGGGCAAAACCAGCATCGTGGTCACTCACGATATGCGCTTTGCAGAGCGGCTTGCCGACCTGGTGCTCTTTCTCCATCAGGGCCGGGCACAGTTTTTTGGAACACTGCGTGATTTTATGGCCTCTTTCGATCCACATATTCAGCAATTCCTTGCTTTGGACGTCTATTCGTTACCTTCGGAATAAGTGATGTTTCATACCGTAATGGGGGAGGACGAATTCTTTCTTGCGATGAATTTGCGATCTGAGTCATGCTGTTATCGTTGGTTGAGCAAAGGGTATCCAAGGGGTTGCCTGAAAAATATTCATAACCTGGGACGACAGCGGCTAAGAAGTGCTGTATAATCAGGTTTTCCCGTTGTTCTGCTTCACAGTCTGATTTCCTGTGAAGCGGGTATATTCCTCCCTTTTGGTCCAAATTCTGATCCCATGCTTCATTGGGCCAATATGCATAACTCTTTGCCGCGCTGGTGGCAGGAAGTGCAAACTGAGGTCAAAACCGGATTGATGAAGCCGGAACACTGTAACGTTTAGTGACAAAAGTCTCGGCATTTGTTTCACGTCCTGCTCAAAGATGAGGGCAGGGAAGGATGCATTGTTGAGGTGGGCATTTTGATCCATGGAAATCTCTGGGATCACTTGCCTGACATACTTTTTTGAAATTTGATTATATGAGGTGGGCAAACGCTTATGGCTACATCAGATTTTTGGCAAAGAGTATCGGCTTCCGTGTCGTCGCCGCAGGAGTGGCAAGGAGCGTCAGTACGCAATCATGCGCGCGCATCGCAAGGCAAGGCCAAGATGCATATGGCCATGGATGCGATGACAATTCTCGTGTCAGTAGTGATTGCCACTATTTATAGAAAACATACGGGAGCTATGGTGGGAGCGAGGGAGTTTTGGCATGGAACCCTCATACATGGCCGTCCGATGGGAATTCTGCTCGGTCTTCTATGTTTCTTCGCTGTTTCTCTGATGATGACCAGCAAGAGATTGAATCTTTATATGCCTGCCCGGTTGAACAATATCCTTCATGAGCAGCGCCTGAGCCTTCAAGCCTGCCTCACCTCTGGATTACTGCTCACCGGAGCTCTCTATCTGGTTCATGCCGAGGATATCTCCAGGACAATCGTATTGGTCACCATCGGATTGACCTGTTTGCTGCTCAGCCTGCGGCGGTTTTTCTCACGCCTGCTTCTTTACCGCAGTTACGAGCAGGGTGTGGGAGCGCGCAATGCCCTGATCGTCGGTACTGGACCCGAGGCTCAAGCCCTGCGTCATCACTTGGAGAGCATTCGCCACCTGGGATACAGCTTCAAGGGTTTCATTGAACTTCCCGGAGCGACGCCCTGTTTGGCCGCTACACCCAATGATGTCGTGGGATCTCTGGATTCACTCTTCCAGCAGGCTCGCAAGTATTTTGTGGATGAGATATTCTTTACCGCGCCCTATGACCGAAGCCTCATTCAGGATGCTCTTGCCCAAGCCAGAACACAAGGCGTAGACTTGCGCATCGTTCCTGAGATGTACGACAGCCTGACCTGGAACAATCCCGTTGAATATATCGGCCAGTTCCCGACCATTCCTTTGCATCGCAGCGAAGTGCCAGAAGTTCAACTATTACTCAAACGCGTTTTAGATATGATTTTTTCAGTTTTCACTCTGGTCATTTTGTCGCCTTTGCTGCTGATCATTGCCGTCGCAGTCAAGCTGGATTCCCCCGGTCCGGTCTTTTATCCTTCTGAGCGTATCGGCAAAAAAGGTCGCGTATTCCGGTGCTTTAAATTCCGCACCATGGTTCTCGATGCGGACAAGCGGCTTGCGGAGATGAAGCACTTGAATGAACGTGAGGGCATTCTATTTAAAATCTCCGATGATCCGCGTATTACCCGGCTGGGTCGATTTCTGCGCAAGTATTCGCTCGATGAATTGCCCCAGTTTTTTAATGTTCTTCGTGGCGATATGAGCATTGTGGGGCCCCGTCCGCCGATAGGCAGCGAAGTGAGCGAGTACAAGTTAAGTCACCTGCGGCGACTGGACGTGACCCCTGGAATCACTGGCTTGTGGCAGGTACAAGCTCGCCAAGATCCATCCTTTGACAGCTACATCTCACTGGATGTGACTTATATCGAGAACTGGAGCATCTGGCTGGATTTGCAGATTATTATGCGCACCATTGGCGTAGTCTTTGCCGGAACCGGCACATAAAAACTGTTTTTTACTCATCCTTCAGGAATGCCAAGCCACTCTCTTCGCGGAGTGGCTTGTTCTTCTTGGCGGGGTAAACTGGAAGTGTGAAGATCGCACTTGCCCAAATCAATCCGATCGTCGGGGATTTCACTGGAAATCTTGAAAAGATCGTCGCTGTCAGCCGGCGCGCAGCTGCTCAGGGAGCCAGGCTGACGGTTTTTTCTGAGCTGGCCCTTTGCGGTTATCCGCCGGCAGACTTTCTGGAAAAGCCTAGTTTCTTGACGCGATGCCGCTCTGCCGTCGATGAACTGGCTGCCGCAACGAGAGAGCTTCCTACAGCTGTGCTCGTCGGCGTGGCGCTGCCGGCTGAGAATCAGAGTGGAAAACCCGCCGTCAACGCAGCTGTACTGCTTGATGGCGGCCGGCTGCTCCTTGAACAGCACAAGCGCCTCTTGCCTTTCTACGATGTCTTTGATGAACAACGCTATTTTGCCCCATCGAAGCCTCAGGAGATCGTTGAAATAGAAGGCCTTCGCCTGGCCATCACCATCTGCGAGGACGCTTGGAATGATAAGAATTTCTGGCCACGGCGTTTGTACAGTGTCGATCCGGTGGAAGAGTTGATGCGCCAGAAGCCGGCTGTGCTGATCAATCTGTCCTCGTCGCCCTTCTGGCACGGCAAGCGCGCCCTGCGCCGCCAGATGCTTTCGGCCATAGCCGCGCGGAATGGCGTTCCGGTGCTGCTGGTGAATCAGGTGGGCGGCAATGACAGCTTGATCTTTGACGGCTCCTCATTGGCTCTGAACGCACGCGGCGGATTGATCGCACAAGCCGCTTCTTTTGAAGAAGATCTGATTGTTGTGGATACCTTCAACGCACCCCTTGTCGCCACCCCTCAGGACGACGATACCGAAGCTGCCTTCCGCGCCCTGGTGCTAGGCACGCGCGACTATGTGCGCAAGTGCGGTTTCAAAAAGGCATTGGTGGGACTGAGCGGGGGTATAGATTCAGCGCTTGTGGCAGTGATTGCTACCGAAGCTCTGGGGGCGGAGAACGTTCTCGGCATCGGTATGCCCAGCCCTTACTCCTCTTCGGGCTCTATTGATGACAGCAGAGAACTGGCGGCGAATCTCGGTATCCGCTTTGAAATTATTGGCATCAGTGGACTTTTCGCCGAGTACACACGCTCTTTGGAGCCGCTTTTTGAGGGAACCCAAGCTGGAATTACGGAAGAGAATATCCAGTCCAGGATTCGCGGTAGCCTTTTGATGGCTCTCTCCAACAAGTTCTCTGCGTTGGTGCTCACTACAGGCAACAAATCGGAGATGGCCGTTGGCTATTGCACGCTCTATGGCGACATGGTCGGCGCTTTGGCGGTCATCGGGGACCTGGTCAAGACCCGCGTTTACGATGTCTGTCGCTGGATCAACCGGGGTAGGGAAGTGATTCCCGCCGCGATTCTGGAGAAGCCTCCCTCGGCCGAACTCCGCCCCGATCAGAAAGATACAGACTCCTTGCCGCCGTATGAGGTCCTTGATCCCATCCTTGAAGCCTACGTCGAGCGATATGAAACGCCGGAGCAGATCGCCACGGCAAACGGATTTCCAATCGAACTCGTCCAACAGGTGGTGCACTTGGTCGAGCGCAGTGAATACAAACGTCAGCAGGCCGCTCCGGTCCTCAAAGTGACCAGCAAATCATTTGGCATGGGCCGCAGATTTCCCATTGCCGTTAAAGTTCAGGTGTGAGGTCTACCTGCCGGTATAAGCTAGAAGTCGGGAAGCTTTCCACAGTTCTGTTTTTTTCAACGTTGAAGGAGAAACCGCTTGATCCGTCCGTCGATTCGTTTTACCAGTGCCTTGGCGTTGGTTGCATTTTCTCTGCCAGTACTACAGGCTGCCGCGCAACAGGATTTGCCCTCCGCCCCAAACGCCATGTCTCCCGCTGCGCCGGTCCCTGCGGCCAAGTTGAATCCAATGCCCAAGCCGGAGCCGGCCAACTTCACCGCCGCATTGCCCACGAAAGAGGCCGTCGACGCATTTTTAAAGACCAATTTGGGCAGCGATGAAAATAGAATCTGGGAAATTTGGGCAATTGAGAAGACCTCAGTGGAAGGCGTTTCATTAGTCACCGTTCTTGTGAATGATAAAAGCGAGACACAAAAGCCTTTCGGGATTCAGTTTTTGGGGATGCCGGACGGCCAGCATTTCATCGTTACAGGCAAGAATGGGATGACCATGCTTCCGATTGCTGCGTCGAAGGATCAGCCCGCGCCGCAACCGGTGCCGGCGGATACGGCTGCAACCTCAGCCATCCCGAAATCTACTGAAGCTACGACGGCTGCCAAGCCTTTTGCAATGCCCAAGCCCAGCCCTTCCAACTTCACCGCAACCTTGCCGTCCAAGGAGACCATCGAGACATTCCTGAAGGTCAGCTGGGGGTATGATGACACCAGAGTCTGGGAGGTGTGGGCAATTGAGAAGACCCCAGTGGAGGGCATTTCAAAAGTCACCATTCTGGTCAACGATAAAAGTGAAACCCAAAAGCCAATAGAAACCAGTTTCTATACAGTGGCTGACGGAAAACACCTCGTCACCCTGGATAAATTCGGGCGGTTGACGATTTTGCCGTTTGGCGAAAATCCGTTCAAGGAATATCGTGATTTGATTCGGCTGCGCGCCGATGGACCCTATCGTGGATCCGCCTCGAAGGATCTGGAAATTGTTGAGTTTGCTGACTTTGAGTGCCCACATTGCAAAGAGGCGCAGGCGAATATGGAGAAACTGGCAGCAGATTTTCCCAAGGCGCGTTTTGTCTTTCTAAACCGTCCCCTGGGAAATGCTCAATGGAAGGGATCCATGCCCGCGGCCGCTTATGGCGTGTGTGTGGCCAAAGAAGCTGGCAGCGATGCATTCTTCAACTATGCTGCAGCCGTCTTTGATGGCCAGGCAGGCTTGGTCTCCGAGGATGGCGTCACGCTGACCCTGAACGCTGCCGTGGCCAAGGTTGGCCTAGATCCGGCCAAGATAAGTGCCTGCGCCTCGACGCCAGCAACGGCTGCTGTGATAGAGGCTTCAACTAAATTGGCCACGGATTTGAATATCAATGAGACTCCGACCTTGGTGATCAATGGTCGCGAGTTGTCCGCGACTTTACCCTACGAGACGATCAAGCAAGTCATTCTATACCAGGCCAAACTGGACGGTGTTGCCGCCCAATAAGCCAGAGTCAACAGAACCAGCAACATTGAAACTCAAGCCCAGCTCTAATCGGTGAATCGATGGAGTTGGGCTTTTGAATAGGTGTTTCAAAGAGAATGCACTCATAACGGAAGGATGCATAATGTCTGATAACGTATATTCTGTATATATACGCCAAGGATTAAATCTGACCGGAATCACTAAACCCTTGATCTCTTGAACCTAACCACTCTATGGATTATTTATGGCTCACAGTATCTCTTCCCTGTAATGTTGCGTGCTCCTGTAGTTCAGCTTCAATGAATCCGCGAATCATCACTCGGTAAACCTGTTCTGTGACGGATGGATCTGCTCCCAACTCCATCGCCAAAGATTTCACTTTGGCAATCACCTGTTCCACTCGCTGCGGCGCCTTCACATCGTCTGTGGATGTTTTAAATCGTGCAGCTTGTTTGACATAACCGCCGCGCGCGGCCAGCAACCCGACGATCTTTCGAGCAATGCGGTCGATCTCCGCTCGAACCTCCTCCAAGTTGTTGCACCCTGGTTCATCGCTCATTTTGATCCTCGTTACATCTTGTAGCGCCCTAAATCATCGTCACTCAGACCTTCCAACCAACCGCGCAAGGGTTCGGCCGGTTGTCCCTCCGCAGGGCCAGAGGTGTTCATCTTAGCTGTTTGCAAAACATGATCCGCCACGTAAATCGGGCAATCCGCGCGCAGTGCCAAAGCAATCGCATCCGATGGCCGCGCATCAATGACCATCGGTTGACTCCCTTGCCGAAGGCAAATTGTTGCATAAAATGTATCGTCTTTAAGCTCTGATATAACAACACGTTCCAACTGGCCATTCAAGTAATGGATTAGATTCTTGGCAAGGTCATGAGTCATTGGACGCGGCACCGCAACCTTCTCAATCTCGATGGCAATCGCATTAGCCTCGAAGATTCCAACCCAGATCGGCATCACTGTGTCAGAGGCAACATCTTTGAGAACAACGATCGGCATACTGGTGGACGGATCCAACGTCAATCCTCGTATCTTCACTTCAACATCCATGGCTTCCCTTTCCTTGCAGCTTCCATCTTAGACGGCTTCTCCCACCAAACTGTTCGGATGCGACGCAGTTATTTTCACCTTTAAATAGTTCCCCGGCGCTGGCGCAATCGGCTGGCCGCAACTGAAGTTGACCGGCGTGTTCTGGCTGCTACGTCCGATAATCTGTCCTCTCGCCGGGTTGGCACCCTCAACCATCACTTCGATAATTTCTCCTAAGTGCTTGGCATAGTTGACCCTTTGGATCTCTCTCTGCCGGTCAAGAACTACTTGAAGCCGGGCGGCCTTCTCAGCATCCGGGATTGAATCGATCATTGTCAAAGCCGGAGTATTTGGCCGCCCAGAGTACTTGAACCCGAAGACACAGTCATACTCAACTTGGTTAAGAAGATCTATCGTTAGCTGCAAATCTTCCGCCGTCTCGCCCGGAAAGCCGACGATAATGTCCGTTGAGATGGAAATCGGACGGCGAGCGTTTTTAATCCAGCCAATACGCTCCAAATAGTCCTCTCGTGAATATTCGCGGTTCATGGCCTTCAAAATTCGCGTAGAACCGGACTGAACAGGCAGATGAACATGGTCACAGAGCGTGGGCACAGCGTCAATGGCTTCAACAATATCCCGTGTAAAGTCGCGCGGATGGCTGGTCGTAAAGCGCACCCGGCGGATCCCCACCACCTCGCCCACGGCAGCCAGTAATTCGGCGAAGCTCCGCTTCCCTTCCGGGTCGCGGTAGCTGTTCACATTTTGCCCCAGCAGTTGAATTTCCGTAAAGCCTTGACCGGCGATCCGCCGCGCCTCCGCCAACACGGAACTCGACCCGCGGCTGCGCTCTTTGCCGCGGGTAAACGGCACCACGCAGTAAGCGCAGAACTTGTCGCAGCCCTCGATGATGGTGATATATCCGCGATAAGGGTTCTTGCGGGCGGTAAACTCCGTCTCGAAGGTCTCATCGGTTTGGCGATCATCCAAGCCGGTGATGCGGGTTTCGCCGGCCTCCAGGCGCGCCAGCATCTCCGGCAGCTTGCGATAGGAGGCTGAGCCTGAGACAAGAGAGACGTAAGGAGCGCGCTCAAAGATTCTTTCGCCTTCCTGCTGCGCGACGCAACCTAAAACGGCAAAGCGCTTTCCTTCCCGGTGCTGGCGTTTGTACTCATCCAGCCGGTGGAAGACCTTTTGCTCTGCCTTGTCGCGGATCGAACAGGTGTTGTAGAGAATCAGGCCTGCGTTCTCCTCGGACTCAACTTGGCGATAGCCTTCATGCTCCAGTGTGCCAATGACTTTTTCCGAGTCATGGGCATTCATCTGGCACCCGAAGGTCTCAATAAAGAAGGTTTTTTCGGTTGCCATGGTAGACCTCAGTATACCTTGAGCAAGGCTGCAACCCTTCATTTGGAAAGAAGTGTTTTGAAATCAGCGATATTCACAGTTAAAAACCGTGCGGCCAATCTTCTCCAGCCCTCACTCCATCCGATGCCGCCCAGCACAAAAAGCATCGGAAAAAACTCCAGCGTGTAGCGCGCCTCGGGCGACTCAATCGTCATGAGCAGTCCGCTGCGCATCAGCACGTACGCCACCATCCAAGGCCAGAATCGAGGGCGCAACCGAATTCCAGCCGCTGCCAGCAGCAGATAAAAGCCGTTCAACCCAGCAAAGGCCCAACAGACGAGGGTCTGCCGGGGATGGCGCGAGTACCTCCACCAATCCAGGCCTCCGTCATAGATGATTTCAACACGCGGGCGCAGCCACATATCCGCTAGCCGTCCCAGCGGCAACCAGAGGTAGTAACGCGCCGGGTGAGCGTGGATGCGTTCCTCGGCCAAAAGCCCAAAGCGCTCATCCACCTCCGGCACAATGTCACTGGCTTGGTCTTCGATATTGTATTCAGAGATCAGCGCAGCAGTTTTTGCATACTCTTCGGGAGAATCGAAGGCTCGGTTGGGCAGCTTGGTCAAATCCAGCGGAGCTCCCGGCACAGGCCAATAAATATCAAAGGTTGAAATAAAATCCAGACTCCATGTCTTTACCCAGCGCTGCCAGCCTGGATAGGAGGTCTGGTCGGGGTCGTTTGCATAACGCGGCGCCAGCGGCTGGAAGACGTGAAAGACCTGCCAGTTGCGTGCTGTCCAAATGACAAAGGGCGTAAGCGCCAGCAACGTGCAGACGAAAGCCATGCGAATCAGTCGGGCATCCCACCCCTTTCGCAAACAACGCAAAATGGATGGGGCACGGAGTATTCTTTTTACCTTCAGTGCATTCTTTGTCTCCAGCTTCCCTTCCCCACGCCAAACCCTGAGCAGCATCGCCGGAGCCAGCGCCACAGCCACCAACGCTCCATCTGGCCTGAGCAGCGCTGCCAAGCTGACCGAGCAGGTGAAACAGAGCGCCATTGCCCATCCAGGCCGGTCGTGAAAGGCAGCTAACGACTGTAGGCCCAGCGCGATTGCGAACAGCGTCAACGATTCGGTGAGCGGTTGAGCCGAGTAAATGGCGGTGAAGGGACAGAGCGCAGCCAGCCAAAGCGTGGCGTGCGCAGCACGGGAACTGAGTGCGGCGGGAGCAATGCGCCGTGCGCAGTCGGCCAGCAGCAGACAGCCTGCCATTTCCAACCCAATCTGCACCCAAACTGCTGATGCATAGTTCTCCATCCCAAAAAACCGGAAGCAGATCGCCAGAAAGAAGGGATAACCCGGCAGGCGGATCAGCGTGGGCTGAATCACTCCATCAGGCCTGGTAAGGAGGTATCCGCCTTGTTGCAGGAGGTGCTTGGCAATCCCACCGTAGACCAGTGAATCGTAGCCCGCCTGGTAATACTTTTTCATCATCCAAAGCCGTACCAGGAGGCCGGATGCCAAGGCAAGCGCGACCGGCAGCGCCGGAAGAAGGCGAACTGTGGGCCGGGAGGCGTTCCTGGTTTGACGAGTGGGGCCAGCTTCCATACGATTCGTACTGTATAGGGTAGACGGTTTCAGCGGTTTTTTGCTCTTTGTTTTTCGCGCGACTGTTTTCACAGCCCTGCTTTTGTAAGATAAGTTAGGAAGCTTCAGACCACTCATGCCGGATAAACAGATCTTTTTTGACCCGCAACGCAAGCGATGGAAGCGGCTACGGCGCATCCTCGATGCGTCGGCCGTGATTTTCACGCTGGTACTGATTGCTTTCATCTTCAATGTGCTGCACGTTCAGCACTTGCCGGAATTGCTGCTGGCCACTCCCCGCCACAATTTCAAAGCTCTGCCGGAGCGGTCGACCGTGAAGAGCCAACGAGCCGCGCACCGCAAGACCGACCGCAAACCCTCAGATATTCCCTTCAACACCGGCGAGGGATTACGCGCGGCCTATTATGTTCCCTACGATCCGGCCAGCTATTCTTCCTTCAAGGAACACGTCCACCAGATCGACTTGCTCTTTCCCGAATGGCTGCACGTAGACGCGCCCCAGGGCACTCTGCTCGGTATTACCAGCGATAACCATCACGAGTATGAGGTAATTGAGGGCAATACCGTTCATGACCCCGACGAATTGAACAGAATCAAGCGGGTGATTCAGGCTACCAAGGAAGACACGGAGATCTTTCCTCACCTGAACAATTTCAACCCCAATACGCAAAGCTGGGATCCGGCCATCGCCGGCGTTCTGGGCGACCCTAGCAAAAGTACCGCATTGCGTCAGCAGATCCTTCGCTTTTTTGCCGCATTTCCGGCTTATCGCGGCCTGTCGCTGGACATTGAGAATCTTCCCGACGAGGCCAGCCCCGCGTATGTCGGCTTCCTTAAGGCGCTCTATGCCGACCTGCACACGCGTAATCTGCGCCTGTACGTCAATACCCAAATCCTGACCACGGACGACGATTTCCGGGCAGTTGCCGCCAACTCCGACGGCGTCATATTGATGAACTATGACCAGCACCAGATCGAGAGCCAGCCAGGCCCTATCGCCAGCCAGGAGTGGTTCGTCGGTAATCTGCGCCGAGTCCTGAAACTGGTTCCCAAGGAGAAGCTGATTTGCGCAGTGGGCAATTATGGCTACGACTGGGTCATGTCCATCCCCAGCCCTTCCAAGAACAAGAAAGTTGCTGCTAAGCACTCGAATCTTGTTCTCTATACGGATGACCTGCACGTCTCTGATGTCTGGCAGCGCGCCTCTGACGCCGATGCCGACCTTGACCTGGATTACGACACACTCAATCCGCACTTCGAGTACATTGACGAGGATTTGAACCAGCGCCATGTCGTCTGGTTCCTCGACGGCGTTTCCATGCTCAATGAGATGCGAGCTGCGCGCGGCCTGGGCCTGCAAACTTTTGCGCTCTGGCGACTGGGCGAAGAGGATAGCTCCCTATGGAACATTTGGGACAAGCCAAGCAGCCCGGATGCCCTTCAAGCCCTTGGCGCTGTTCAACCCGGCCACGATGTGGACAACGAGGGGGATGGCGATATCATTCGCATTACCGGCCTTCCCCAGTCCGGCAAGCGCACCATCCAGGTGGATACCGACGAACCTGATCCGCGCAAGAAACTCATCATCGATGAGCATATGGATGTTTATCCGCGCACCTACACCATCGAACAGTATGGCTACCATCCCAATGAGGTCGCGCTCTCCTTCGATGACGGTCCCGATCCCAAATGGACGCCCAAGATTCTCGATATTCTTCGCGATAAAAACGTCAAAGGCACCTTCCTGCTCATCGGTTCTGAAGCCGTGCAGTATGTGGGTGTGATGAAGCGCATTGTCCGCGAGGGCCACGAGATAGGAAACCACACCTGGACGCACCCGGACATCAGCGAAATCTCCAACCGTCAACTTGACCTGGAACTCAAGCTGACCGAGCGCCTTTTCGCCAGCAAGCTGGGCATTCAGCCGCTTTACTTCCGTCCGCCTTATGACATCGACGAAGAGCCGGACACCGATGACCAGGCCGCCCCAGTCGAGCGTATCCAGCAGGCTGGGTACACCATCATCGGCAACAAGCTGGATACCGACGATTGGAATGAGCATCCACCCAAGTCGCCTGCCGAAATAACGGCGTCCATCCTCAGTCAGTTGGAACTGATGAAGGTCAAGCCACAGTTCCGCGGTTCCATCATTTTGCTCCATGACGGCGGCGGTAACCGTGCAGCCACCGTTGCCGCTCTTCCAGTTCTCATTGATGCCCTTCGCGCCCACGGCTACGCCATTGTTCCCATCTCCGCGCTGATGGGCAAGACCACCGCCGAGGTAATGCCCAAGCTCACCTTCCGCCAGTACCTGCGCGCCTTGCCGGATTCGGTTGCCTTCTCCAGCCTCGCCATTGTCGGCGAATTTATTGTTCTGGTCTTCTTCCTGGGCGATATTCTGATGAGTGGGCGATTGATCTTGGTTGGCATTTTCGCTGTCATCGACCGCCTGCGGCGCCCTCATGCACAGGCCTCGCCCGGCTTCAATCCCCGCGTCGCCGTCCTCATTCCCGCCTACAACGAGGAAAAGGTCATCGTCCGCACCGTCCGGTCGGTACTCAACTCCGACTACGCCAATCTGCGCATCATCGTCATCGACGACGGCTCCAGCGACCGCACTGCTGAAGTCACCCGTCAAGCCTACGCAGCCCAGATTATCGCCGGACGGGTTCAGGTGCTCACCAAGCCTAACGGAGGCAAGGCCGCCGCGCTGAACTTTGCCCTCGATCATCTGACAGAGGAGTTTTATGTCGGCATCGACGCCGACACCGTCATTGCTCCAGACGCCATCAGTAAACTTATCCCCCACTTTGAAGATCCGCTTATCGGCGCCGTTGCCGGCAACGCCAAGGTGGGCAATCGAGTCAACCTCTGGACCCGCTGGCAGGCTCTGGAATACATCACCAGTCAGAACTTCGAGCGCCGCGCCCTTGATCTCTTCAATGTCGTGGTCGTGGTTCCAGGAGCCATCGGCGCATGGCGCACCGGCCCTGTCAAGGCCGTCGGCGGCTATCCCATCAACACCGTCGCCGAGGATGCCGATCTCACCATGGCCTTGCTGGAACAGAAGTTGAAGGTCGTTTACGAAGATCGAGCTCTGGCCTTTACCGAGGCCCCCATCGACGCCAAGGGACTGATGCGCCAGCGCTTCCGCTGGTCTTTCGGGATTCTGCAGGCCGTCTGGAAGCATCGCCTGGCATTTGTCCGCAACAAGGCCATGGGACTCTTCGCCCTGCCAAACATCCTTATCTTTCAGATGTTTCTGCCCCTGGTCTCGCCCTTTATTGACCTGATGTTTGTTTGGGGCGTCATCAATCACTTCATGGATCGCTACTTTCATCCCGAATCGGCATCCTCGGCAGATCTATACAAGCTGATGTTTTACTTCTTCGGTTTTCTGATCATCGACTTCGTAACCTCCTCGGTTGCTTTCTCGCTCGAACGCCGCCATCCCGCCAATAAAGGCGACGGCTGGCTGCTCTTCCACATCTGGTTGCAGCGCTTCGCTTACCGGCAGGTCTTCTCCATCGTTTTGCTTAAGACCGTCAAGCGAGCGATCGACGGCAAACCCTTCAACTGGGACAAGCTGGAGCGCACTGCCAAGATGAGTAAGGCCACCGATGCGCTGACCGAGACGTCGTGAACTGTTTGCAGTGATGTGCGTAAAGGGTAGGCACCGAGTCGCAATTGAATCTGGGCCGGATCAAGAATTTTCTAGGCGTGGCGAGTTAGAATGAAGAGCATGAGCGAAGCCGTCTCTCTCGAATCTCAAGTCAACCAGCAGATCACCTTGGCCATGAAGGCCCACGATGCCGTCCGCACCACCACGCTGCGCCTTATCAAGAATGCCCTCAAGAACAAATTCATCGAGGCTCGCGTTCCGCTGACTCCCGCCGAGGAGCAGCAGGCTCTGGCCACGATGATCAAGCAGCGCCGCGACTCCATCGACCAGTTCACCAAAGGAAATCGGCCGGAGCTGGCCGCCGCCGAGGCCGCTGAGATTGTTGTCATTGAAGAGTTCTTGCCCAAGGCTCTTGATGAAGCCGCACTCGCCACGCTGATAGCCGACTCGATTACCGAAGTTGCTGCCGCTAGCGGCAAGCAGCCCACACCCAAAGAGATGGGCTTGGTGATGAAGGCTGTCCAAGCCAAGCTTCAAGCCGCCAATCTGCGTGCTGAAGGCAGAACGGTGAGTGACCTGGTGAAGAGGTCTTTGGCAAGCTAGGGGACAAGTGGCTCTCCCTTGTCCATGATTCATTCATAAGAATTTATTTTTCAATAGATTGCAGACTTCATTGTGAGCCGATCCGAGATGGGAACTGCCGATTTGGCAGCTTTCGTTGCACATTGTCGCATTCCAACTTTCAATGGTGATCGCTTGCGCGACTCTTTTTTCCGAATTGCGTCTATAAGAATGGAACGGTTCGCTTCTGGAGCGTTCTCTGGAAGGATGTAGTTCCGGAGTTGGCTATACTGAATCTTGAAGTCAACTGAAGCAGCAATACGCAGGATAACTCGAACAACCCAGCCGCAGGGCTGGTTACCCTACGAGGTCAATGAATCTATGAGCACTTTTTTTGAACGGCTGCGCGCGCGCCGTCTCGCATTCACGTTTGTCTTGCTTGGCACACTTTCGGTCGCCATTGTAGCCGGATCCTTTGCGGCGCACGGAGTTCGCGGCCAGGAGCGACAGAACTCAAGCGCAGACGCCACGCCGCTGAAGGTGGTCGATTCCGCCGTGGTTCCCAACGAATTTGTGAAGATTGCCAAGCTCGTTGGTCCGGCGGTGGTCAATATCAACACCCAAACATTGCCCAAGCAGGCGAAGAATCCGATGCGGCGCAACTTCCGCGGTCGCGTACAGCCCGAACCGCAGCAGCCCGGCAACGATGATCAGGATGAGGATCAGGATCAGCAGGGGCAGCAGCAGGGCCAGGGCAACTTCCAGGACTTCTTTAATCGCTTCTTTGGCGGGCAAGCGCCCGAGATGGGCGGAGGGGAGGATAATCAAGTCCGCGAATCTCTTGGTTCCGGCTTCATCGTGGATCCCAAGGGCTACATCATCACCAATTATCACGTCGTCGAGAAGGCCGACAAGATTTATGTCAAGTTGGCCAGTGATCCTGACAGTGAGGACTTGGGCCGGCCGGCGCGGGTGATCGGCGTGGACAAGTCCACCGATATTGCAGTGATCAAGATCGATACTGACAAGCCGCTGCCGACCGTCAAGATGGGCAACTCCGACAATGTGCAGGTTGGGGATTCGGTGGAAGCCATCGGCAGCCCCTTTGCGCTGGCGCAGACGGTAACGGCCGGCATCATATCGGCCAAGAACCGCACCATAGAACCGGGAGCAAGTGGTCAGTTCCAGCACTTCATCCAGACCGACGCCGCCATCAATCCGGGGAACTCCGGCGGACCGCTGCTGAATATGAATGGCGAGGTCATCGGCGTCAATACGGCGATTTTTACGCAATCTGGCGGCTACCAGGGGCTGGGCTTCGCCATGCCGTCAAAGACTGTGGTGGAGGTCTATAACGACCTGATCGGTCCGAGTCACAAGAAGACTCGCGGGTCCATCGGCATCTACTTCAGCCAGGAACTGCCGGGTGCGGTCAATCGTGTCTACGGCATCAAGAATGGCGTATTGGTAAATAAAGTGGAACCGGGCGGTCCGGCGGAGAGGGCTGGATTAAAGCCGGGCGACGTCATCACCAGCGTGGATGGCCGTTCAATCAAGGACGGCGACGATCTGGTGAATGAAATTGCCAGTCGCAGGCCTGGTTCGACGGTCAGGCTCGGTTTTGTCAGCGATGGCAAGCAGAGCGACGCATCCGTGACTATCGCCGACCGAGACCAGCTCTTCAGTGGCAAAGAAAACGCGCAAGCGGAGCCCAACTCCGAGGAGAATGGCGACGTAGGCGAGACCAAACTGGGCATTGTGGTGCGCGAGGTTTCCCCGGCAACAGCTGAAAAGCTGCATGCCAAGGGCATGTTGATCCAGTCGGTGCGTTCCGGCTCTTTTGCCGATCTGCTTCAGCCCTCATTGGAGCCCGGCCTGGTGATCCTGCGTGTCAACAAACAGACTACTGGCACAATAGAGCAGTTTGATGCGGTGGTGAGCAAGCTCAAGAGCGGCGACGATGTGGTCTTCGAGATCGTAGACCCGCGTCGTCCCTCGGATGGCATCAACTACGTGGGCGGCACTTTACAGTAGCGATAGGGGAGCGCCGGAGGCGGATTTTTGCTTCCGGCGTCTTCTTTCCAGACCGATTGAATTCTGTCTTTCAAACCGGATACGCCTTGTTGCAATGACGGACAATTTGATAAAATTGAGATCAAATTCCGAATCCAACGGAAGTTTCAAAGGGGATGCAGCGTGCTTTCTTTCAAGGCAAGCCTGACCGCGGTATTGTTCACGGCTTTGGCTGCGTCTCCGGCCTTTGCAACCAACCCTCAACCGGCTCCTTCCGGCAGTCATGCCAAGCATCATGCCCGCAAAAAAGCAGGTCCCAAGTTGCGCGGCCAGCAAGGAATTGACACGGCTCGCGTGACGGAGATTCAGCAAGCGCTTATTCGTGAGCATTATCTGACCGGTGAGGCTACGGGCAAGTGGGATGAAGCCACCAAGGCGGCGATGCGGAAGTACCAGGCCGATCAAGGGTGGCAGACCAAGTTGATGCCTGACGCACGCGCTCTGAAGAAGCTCGGCCTTGGGCCTGATTATTCAAACGCCATCAACGCCAAAAACTCCTCGTTTGCGCCACCGCCCGCCGCTAGCACAATTCCGCCGGATCAGGCCGCCGGCTTTGCCGATGCCGCGGGTGTGAACCGGTAGGCCAATTGACTTCATCCGCGCGATCAATTCTCTTCAGAAGCTAATGCGCTATTTCCTTTGGAAGACACTTCCCTTTGCAGCAAACTTCTTTTAAGAGTTGAGTGCAGCAGCTTTGGGGGAGCCAATGGAGGCTCCAGGCTGAGCCGAGGCCGTAATCGGTACAGATTGTGCCCGCATCGGGCGAAGCCAGCCAGCGGAGAGCCACGAGCGCGGGATCGAAAACTCGGACCACCCGCAATCCAAGCAGACCCGCACATCCGGTGAAGGCGTCATTGGAGGGTGACTCAACGTGCGATGACAGTTACGATAGAGACGAATCTCGGCAGGGACGACAAATAATGAGGATGACTGACATTTTGGGCAGATCACAGGGACTCCTTGGGAAAAACAATACAGGGTAAAACAAATCCAACAAGGTATCAGAAAGAATAACTTTAAACTTCTCAGCCTATGGTTTTCAATTGATTTTTGTTAAAAATCAAAAATAAAGTGGATCTTGAGCAAGATTGCTCATTATTTTTGATTCATTTCACCACTCGTTTGCGCAATCTAACAATTTAGATTCTGGTCACAAAGGCGCGAAATGCCGCCAATACCCTCATCGAAAGGGCAAGGCCGTCCGTCCAGCGCAGCCTTGCCCGTGGCAGGGCGGGTCTATGGATGATTGGATTTTGTCCATTCGATGCGAAGGCCTGCGCGGAGGTTGAAGGGCAAGCTTGGGTAGCCAATGGGGGCAATGTGACGGCTGTTGGTCAAGTTCTCCGCCCGAGCGTAGACCTTGAGCCAGTTGAAGAGATTGTAGCTGCCGCCCAGATCCAGCTTGGCGTAGCCCCAGTCCAGGTTGCGGTTGGGCAGCAGCAGGCTGTTGCCACCGTTGACGTCGTCATAAGCCAGATAGGTGGAGTCGTCGCTACGACTGGAGAAAGCGGAGTTGAAAATTCCGGTAAGCTTGCCAGATGTGTAGCTGGCGGTAACGAAGCCGGTGTGCGGCGCGTGGCGGAAGGGCCTAGCGCCAACAAGCGGTGTATAAGCTCCAATGGGAATGCACCCCGCCGTACCTAATGTGCAGTTGTTTGGGTAAGTGGGCGCCCAGCCGCCCAACAGAGCCTCATTATCGCTGTCAAAGGAGCGCTGCACTACGGCATCAAGATACGTATAGCCGCCGCGAAAGAAGAGGCTTCTGCCGATGCCACTCTCGACGGTGGTCTCAATGCCCTGCGCGCGAAAGGCTCCCGTATTGACGTAGAGGCCAGCATCCTCCGCATACAGGGAACCAAGCGCCGCGGGCGTCAAATTGGGAAACAGATTGACGAGTAGTTGCGCCCCAACCGATTCAATCTCTCGGCCAAACTCATTGTGAAAGTAGCTGGAACGAAAGACAATCCGCTCTCCCCAGAAGGCCTGTTCGATGCCGCCCTCGTAGCTTCTGGTCGATGGCGCGGCCAATGGGCCAATCTTTATTTGCTGCGGTGTAACCCCGTTGCAGGAAGTGCAATACTCCAGGAATTGGTAAAGCGAACCGAACTGCTCAGTTAGCTTTGGCTCGCGCACGCCATTACCGTAGTTGAAGAGGACACGCGTGTAGTTGAAGATGCCTTTGCGGGGACGCACGGCATAATATGAAAGCCCTGCGCGCGGCGAGATCTGGGTGCCAAACATTGAGAAATGTTCCAAGCCGCCGCTTAGCGTATAGTAGAAGCGGTTTTTGAAGTCTCCATGCACGCTGCCCAGGTAATCCGTGTTCTTGCGCTCGGTGGCATCGTTCTCACCATAATCAGGATCGACCAACGTCCCCCGTTCGTCCTCATAGCGGAAGCCAATCAGCGCAATCAGGTGAGGCGTAACCGTGTAGTCGCCCTGGTAGGAACCTTGATCGCGATTGGAAACCTGTTGGTAGCCGCTCGGATAAATCGCATAATTGGCCGTACTGTAATCGAGCAAGGCCGGCCCCACAGCGCTCGACCCATTTGCTCCATAAATGGTAATGGGCAATCCGAAGTAATTGCCCGCGCCCGGTGTACCGGGTGCCTCATCACAGGTTCCGACGGGAATGCAAACGCCTACTGAGGCCCATTGATTCCATTGCTCGCGCTTGCGGGTTGCCCCGTAGCGCAGCGTGTTATGAAAGGACTCCGTGGTCTGGTTGTCGACGGATCCGCTGATGATCAAATCCTGATCTTTCTGTGTGGCGTCATCGGCCACGTGATAGAAGTCCCAGGCGTTGGGATTGCCGATAGTATCCACGCCGTTGTGCAGCGTGGCGCGCAGTTGCGTGCTCCCGCTCACCTGCCAGCCAAGATTGGCTGCGATCGTCACCACATGATACTCGTCATTGGGCAGATCGTTGGCGGTTTGCAGTTGACTGTAAGCCCCCAGGTAATCCAGCTTGCCGCGCGCACCGGCCACCTCCGCCTCCTCGCGCTGGGTGCTCAGATTGCCGCCATCGGCCTGCAACAGAATCGAAGGATAGGTGGTCGTTCCGCGTTGTGTGGTCAGGCTGATTACGCCGCTGCCCGCGCCCGCGCCGTAAAGGCTCGAATCCGGCCCGCGGAAGATTTCGGCTCGTTCAATGGCTGTGGTCGAGAGTGGACCAAAGTCGAAACCGTTGCCCAAATCTCCGGCGTCTACGCCATCAAGCAGAATCTTGTTGGCATCTGAGTTTCCTCCGCGAATAAAGAGCGAGGTCTGTGCGCCCATCTGGCCGGATTGAACGGCAGTTGTGCCCGGCATCAGCCGCAGCGCACTGGGCAGGTCATCGCGCAGCGCCAGGTCCAAAGGCCCCAGAACGCTGGTGGCTTCGCTGGTCTGCGCCTGCGGTGTGGGGGTTCCGGTCGCCGTTACGACAATGGATTCACGCACCCACTCAGGTTCCAGCACCAGGTTGCGTTCCACCGAATCCAACCGCCCGGCGTAGAAGCTGGGCGTATCCAACTGACGAAAGCCCGGCGAAGAGACCAGCAGGAAAAAACGCCCTTCGACGCCGGTGAGAATCTGAAAGCTGCCGTCCGCGGAGGTGACAGTGGAGCCGACACTCTGGCCACCGCTGATCAAAACGATCTTTGCGCCCACCACTTTGGCGCCGGTGGTGTCCGCGACAACGCCGCGAATCGAAGCTGCATGGCAGATTGGGGCGAAAGTCATAAGCAGAAACAAGGCAAGAACGCCCAGCGGCCTGTCCTTTATGTTTCTAATGCATTGAGGGATGGATTCCGCAATACGATCGCAATGAAAAAATGACGAGCGCGATGAAACTTTACGCAGATAGATTGGACACGAGAAAGGCATGGGAAAGCTCCTTCGTTCCCCTCGGAACGCAAGCGGGTTTGGGGCGCAAGGACCGGTCTCCTGACTCGCGCCTTCTCCAGCCGCCTTCCCACAGACACTCTTCAAGAATAGTCCGCAGTGGCTACCATGGGGATTTGAATCCCCAGCTGAATCCCTGTTGGCAGCCGAATTACTGACTGCGGAACAGAGGCGCTTACAGTTGCGGGGCAGTGGCGGAGTTTCACCGCCTTCCCGAGCATCCTGGCGATTGCCGTAATTCGTTACGCTGCTCGAGGCAAAAGCAGCAACCATGACATGGAAACGACTTCCATGTCATCAACATTTATAAACGGGGCGGGGCGCAATGTCAAAGACCAAGCGCACGCATCCAGACGCACCTCCGCTCTCTAGCAACAATTCGTTATCCATGAAAAGAGGATGGTGACCCCGGGAAGACTCGAACTTCCGACACGCAGTTTAGGAAACTGCTGCTCTATCCACCTGAGCTACGGGGCCACGTTTAGAATCAACAGATTGGAGCAAAGACGATGAGTGATTTCTTGCGTTCCCTCACCGAAATTAAATTTCATTATTTCAACACTAGAAAGACGAAGCGAGTTGAAGATGAAAAAACACGGTATCAATAGGTTAGCATCTGCAAGGTTTTTTAGCCCAGTTCTCTTTTCTCGCGCTTAACACAGATCGGCACGGTGGGCAACTTCAAGTTGACGACGTTAGTGGCCGGCATGCCCAACGCGCCGCCGGCAGGCTTTGTACTGCCCATTCTCCTGCTTCCTCTTGTCTTCCTGAGAAAATCTGAACACAAATCCTGCGCATCAAAAAAGATTACCCGCAACCAGTTCGGCAGCAGTATCGATCCTGGTTTTCACGGTCTCGCGGGTGAAGCTTGGATCGTTCTTGAGTGTTGTATAAATCACAATTGTGAAGAGTTGATCGCGGACCCGGCCAATTACACGCTCGCCCTGCCCGCTCTTTAGGTCAGTGATTGTGCATGCCAGCGCTTCGTTGCCAATAGCCCTCAATGGGAGAGCATCGGTCCTGCAGCTTGATGCAAGCGACACCAGCTTGGCATGAGCTTCCGAGGTCACTTCCATGGTCAATCGGAATACTCGTTTGAAGCTGCCACTTTGTTGCGTGAATTCGCAGATGATCGTTCCATTGGCGCCTGTTTCTGTAATCGTTGTGGTCGCCATGCCACCCAATAGTCCCGAAACCGTGGCTTCATTGATCCACGGGCAGTTATTGGCTGCCCGGCATAGCCCAGGCGAACCCAGTAGGCCAATCGCGAGGATAGTCGATGCCATGCTCCACATACTTAAATGCATACCACTCCACTTGTTTAGCATTGTGCTACCGCAACCCAACCGACTATTGATCGCTGTGCAAATGCCAAGGGATGCTCTCGATGGTAATCTCCGGATGCGCATGAAGATAGTCAAGGGAGTAAGTTGGCGCGCCGGGATCGGCTTTCTTATCGGAAAACATGGATTGCTGCTCGGCAGCTTTCTTCGGTTTTCCCATGCGGCGGTAGAGTATGGAGAGGTTGTAGTGCGCAGCCAGATCGTCAGGATCGATCATTTGCAATGCTTCGAATTGTTCGACAGCTAAGTCATATTCATGCTGTCTGTAGTAAAAAATGCCCAATTCGCGACGTGCGTCGCGCGATTGAGGGAACATCTCGACCACTGTTCTGAAATCGGATAACTCTCGCTCTGTATTCCCTGCCCGCCGCTGCAACAAGCCATCATAATATATAGCACGCGCGCTTTTTGGGTCGAGTGCAAGCGCCTTGCGAATGGCTTTTCGCGCTGACTCAAATTTCTCCCATACCAAATCTGTGAGGCCAATATTGATGTAACCGTCTGCGTAGGAAGGCCGAAGCTTGACCACATTGGCAAAGGCCTGAATCGATTCCTGATACTGAAACTGATCGAGAAGTGCAATGCCAAGATTGTTCCAGCGCATCCATTCCGGATTGTCAGCAGGATCTTCCGTCTCAGGATGATTCTCTCCAATTTTCAGGACGCGTGTCTTAGCGGCAACCTCAACAACTGGATAGGCAGGATGATCTTTACCCAACACGTTGTCAAGATAACTCTGACGAAAATGCCTGTAATTTACTCTGGCGGTGACAGTATAAGTGCCCTGTGCATCGGCTGGCAGGCGGAACCTATAGCGCACTAAAACCGATCTGCCCGCCTGCACGGTGTTGTCGTATGCAACTGAATGGATCGTCCACACCTTATGATTGTCAACAAACTCGCCTTGATCGTTAACAGGACGGTTGGTAAAGCTATGAGTGCGTGTATCCAACATGCCATCCGGTTTAAGAAATCCGCTGTGATAAACCTCTTTACCACTAGCATCTTTGACGATGAATTCCAGCCAAGCTTCATAAAGATCGCGCACTTCTGGAATTAGTGAGTGACCAATATTCTTGTTCTGTACGACCACGAAGGCTTCGATGTCCTCGCTGGGAAAGAGGATGAAAGAAACTTTTCCTAGCGGCGCAATCAACGGCACGCTATCCGCCTTGCGAAGCGCAAAGATATCTACATTTAAATAATTCCCCGCGCGCAGGAATTCAATTGTTTTATTGAGCTGTTCGTCAAATCCATAATAATAGGGAACGGCGGTGTTGCCGGCAAGCCAGCGGTGCGAGGCAAAGGTGCCATTCTTTGCGCCGTAATCGGGCAAGGCATTGGCGTTGCGCTTCATGTGACAGTTTTGGCAGGTGGTGAATTCCGCTGTATAAAAGGTGAGCGGATTGCGCTGCGCAAACTTGGATTGCTGCCATTCGTCATAGGTTGTAAATGCACGAATAAACTTATAATTGTTCAGCGAGGCTGGAAGGTTGGCTTTGTGACACGCAGAACAAAACTCCGGTGTATGCAGGAAGTCATGCATAACGGCTTTGGAATGGCGCTCGGGATGCTTGAGAATCATATCAAAGGGAACGATGCCTGGAATGCGCTCCCCTTTCTCGTCCACAATCACAGAGGGCACACCCATTTTGACATTACCATTTCCATTGGTAGAATCCACGCTGATTACCGAATGACAAGTCATACAGGTAAGGCCGTCCGAATCAAACTCGGAGCGATCAACCTTAGAATCTTCCGTTAGCGCGCCGCTCAAGACACCAATCGGGTTATGGCAACTGTCGCAGTGGCGAGAGTAAGCTATGCCGCGAGTCTTATCGTTAATCAGAAGATTGACGCTGGTGCGATAGAAGGGTGTCCGGAAGGAATTCGAATGAAGTGCCTGTCTCCATTGGCTGAATGCTTCTTGGTGGCAGGTGCCGCAATACTCGGCGCTCGGAAACGATTCCGGCTGCAGAAAGCCATTGCCTTCTACCGTTATATTTCCTGGTGAGTAAGGATTGTTTTGGCCAAAGCGATAGTTATAGCTCGGTGTAACCAATGCGTTGTATTGGTGACGCTCTTCCTCAACCATCGTCTCCGCTTTTATCTTCCATTTCTCCAGTGCTTCCCTTTGTGTGGGAGTGTCCTTTACAGGTGCAACACCATTGGGCAAAGGAGTGTACGCTGGTGGAGGGGCTGGAATGGATGCATTCTGCTGAGCTAGAGCAGGGACCAAGAGACCTCCGGCCAGCAGGAGGCAGAAGGTGAATGCCAACTCATTGGAAACTGCTCTCATACGACCTCATGCTTCCTGTTTTTGATAGACCAAGGGAGTTGCGAGTTCATTTGGCTGCGCGCTTGACCGTCGATTTGCGCTTCGCCAGTTCCGCGGCTATTCCGTCATAAGCGCTGTGCACCAAGCCCTTGCCTTCTTCTATCGCGTAATAGCGGTCAACGCCGGGCAACGCGATTGTCTCCCTGTTGCCATCCGGCCAGTGAATCTCCACCGAGTCCACTTTGACTGCCTGTCCGAGTCCAAAGTGAAGCCGCTGGTCGTTGGATGACTCATAACTTCCACCGCTCATCACATCTCCGCGTTGGCGGATTCCTCCCGAGGTTAGATAGACAGTGGTTCCGATCGCGTCGCGCGGACTCTTTGGGCCACCAATAAGAACAAGCCCCACCCAATGGTTTGTGTCGGCATTCACATTGCGAAGCAGAACCGGAGTGTGATCGATGCAGTTGACGACAACATCGATTTTTCCATCGTTGAATATGTCCCCGAAGGCAGCGCCGCGCGCGGGAATCACATCGGCCAGGCCAGTTCCTTCCACTGCCGGAACCACCGTGAACTTCTGCCCGTGATTCTCGTTGTGAAAAAGCAGCGGGCGCTCAGCATAACTGGTGCCCCAGTTATAGTGGTCGGCCTGCGGCAGCAAGTGGCCGTTCAGGACCATGATATCTTTCCATCCATCGTTGTCATAATCGATGAACTCGGTCGCCCAACTAAGAAAGGGATACGTGATCTCGGCGATGCCCATCTTATTAGATATCTCGGAGAAGTTCCCTCCGCCTTCGTTGCGGAAGAGTGTCTTGTAGTCGTCCGAGAATGTCGTCGTATATAGATCGACCTGCCCGTTGTTGAGATAATCGCCCACGGCCAAGCCCATATTAGCCGTCTCGCGGGCATCCTGATTCAGCGCGAACCCAGAAGCGTAGCTATCATCCTCGAAAGTGCCGTCGCCTTTGTTGATGTATAGGTAATTAGGAGAAGCGTCATCGGAGACAAGCAAGTCCACCCTGCCATCGTTATTAACATCCACAAAAGTTGAGGAAAACCCGTAATAGTGCGCCTTGTCGCTAACGCCGGCCTTCTCACTCACATCCGTGAATGTGCCGTCACCGTTGTTATGAAAAAGATGGTCTGGTTCGCCGGGAAGGCCGCGCGGACCGCAAATGGTAGGCACGCCGCGATACTGGCAGAAGACGGCGGCAACTTTGTCCTCGCCCGCAAACGGCGGGTGGGCCATATCGTAATGAACGTAGCCGGGAACAAAAAGATCCAGTAATCCGTCGCCGTCATAATCGCCGAAGGTCGCTCCATTCGACCAGTTGCCGAGTGTGACTCCAGCCTTTTCCGCAACATCCGTGAAAGTGCCGTCCCGATTGTTGTGATAAAGGCGGTTCTTGCCATAGTTCGATACAAAGATATCCGGCCAGCCATCGTTGTCGTAATCGCCTACCGCAACGCCGGTCCCCCAGCGGCCGTTCGTCACGCCCGCCTGCTCCGCCACATTCGTGAAGGTTCCATCGTGATTGTTATGAAAGAGAGCGGCATGTGGCGGCTCGGTCTTTCCACTCATGGCATCATAGGTCGAGCCATTAACTAAGTAAATATCAAGCCATCCGTCGTTGTCGTAATCCAGTAGCGCCACGCCGGAACCGTTTACTTCGATGATGAATTTCTTTTCGAGGGTTCCCATTGTATGATGCCAGCTGGTCAAACCGGTTTTTTCCGAGATGTCCTGAAAGACGATTGGACCCTGTTTGACAAACCCTCCCGCTGTGATCGGGCGCTTTTCGGAGTCCAGAACCGGGGCAAACTCCCCCCCTGTCGCCACCCCGCTCTGTCTTTCGGTATTGGCCGGATCGCCGTAGAGCGGTGGTTGAGAGGAAGGTTGCTCCTGTGAGACAGATCTTCCGCTTACGAGGAAGAACAGGAAAACGGCGCACAATGGTGTCCAGCACCGAAGTGCTGAATCCGCGCGTGAATCCATCATGATAGCAACCTCGCTGTGAGAGGGGAAGTCCCACAATTCGGAGATATCACATCCATTTTGCGGGTGTCAACACAAATTCACGCAGGACGCCGGACCAGCGCAACCTTCAGTGGAAGAATGTAATCGATAATCCTTGCCGGACAATTACTTCTCCGCGTGAGCCGTTGAAGATGCGGTCGCTGGGTAATCTTTAATTTCAGCATCCAGCAGCTTTTTGTGGAGATCAACTTCCATGGCATCTTTCAGACGGTGAAGCGTTTCGAACTCGGCCTTCGCATCATCTATACGTCCCATCATCTGATAGAGGTGCCCAAGGCGCCAGTGCACATTTTGGTCAACCGGGTCTAGCTGCTCAGCCTGTTTCAGTTCGCGCAGAGCGTCTTCGCGACGCCCCGCATCGTTAAAGACGATGCCCAGATCAAGGTGAATCATCTCAATATCAGGATTGATCAAGTTGGCCTTTTCAAGTAATTGCCGTCCCGTCTCATACTGGTTTAAACGAATTTCGGAGTCCGCCAGGTAAGTCAACGACTGGGCATCATCGGGTGTATTGTTCAATTCTGCCTGAAACTCGGCCGCCGCTTCCTTGTACAGGTTTTGCGCCCACAGCAGATACCCCAAGCTCCAGTGAACTCTCGGCTCTAAAGGATTGACCCGAATCGCCGCCCGGTACTGCTGGATGGCGCCCATGCGGTCCTTCATCCCGTCTAATAGGTCGCCAGCCAGCATATATGCTTCGGCTGAATTGGGGGCAATCGCTAGAATCTCTTGATAGACATCCAGAAAACACTGATGTTGCTTGGCCCATAGGCAACTGTGCGCCAAAACCATCTTCAATTCTAAATTCTGCGCATCAGCCGCAGTGGCCTCTTTCAAATAGGGAATAGCCAGCGCATATTCGCCAAGTCCATAATGCGCCATCCCCAGCAGGGTCGTCAGTTGCATGGCTTGCGGTGAATCGGTAGGCTGGCTCTTGATAAGCGCACTGAAGATCTCGATCGACTGCTTCAGTTCACCGCTTTTGAAGAGTGCAAGGCCGAGGTTAAGTTGCACACTCGGTATCTGCGGACCCAGTTCCAAAGCTTTCCTGTAAAGCGGCACGGCCTCCGTGTAGTGCTTCTGGCGCGCCTCAAGCAGACCCATGTGGGCATAGGCTTCAGGGTTGGACCCATTCGCTTCCAGAACCAGCTTCCATGCAGCCTCCGCTGCTGCATTGTCGCCTTCTCTCTCTAACGCCAGCGCAGTCTCTCTGAGATTGGTGGAAATAACAGGCGTCTGCCCACCGCCGCCGACGGCGGACAGAGTCAGCACTATCGTCATTATCATGCAAATCCAATACTTCATTGCACTTCGCGCTCCTCGACCAAAAATTTGACCATCTGGTAAAGTAGCAGTAAAAAAAGTTCCGCATTTAAAAGCAGTGTAAACAGGCCCCAACATCATCACACCATTTCATCCGATCAGAAACCGAGAACTTGTTGATACTCCCTGAATTGGATGAAATCAATCGCTAAAGGCGTCAATTTTTGTTGGTCAAACGGCCTCACCCGCTCCATGGCTTCGTCCACATTGACTGAGTTGCGATTGCAAAGAGAGGATTTGACTTAACACCCCATATCTTTTTTCACTCTACCTTGCCTTGGAATCATTGAGGTATTACAAGTTTGGAGGGCGCCACTCGCAGAAATTGACCAATGCACGGTATCAACTGGGAAGCATCAATTGAATTGAGAGGGCTAAAGGATGCGGATGAGTAATCTGATTCAACGAGTCGGAAGACAAAAAGTATAGCCAATCGCGATAAGTCTGGAAACGCTGGTCCCTGTCCACCACAGTCTGAACTCGATTACAATACACTAAAATGATGAGCTGAATGAATTGAACTGAGAACTGCCTTATGAAGTCTGAAATCATTGCCGTCGGCTCCGAGATGCTTACGCCTTTCCGTCAGGACACCAACTCCCTGTACGTGACGGAGAAGCTCAACCTGCTGGGTGTCGCGGTTGCCTTCAAGACCATCGTTGGCGATCGGCAGCGCGATCTGGTCAGCGCGCTGCGCATGGCTCTTGGGCGCACGGACATTGTGGTGGTTATGGGCGGACTTGGCCCCACGGAAGACGACCTCACCCGCGAGGCTGTCGCCGAAGCACTTGGAATTGAACTGCGCCGCAACAACGATCAAGTCGTCGTATTGGCCGCCCGCGCGGCCACATGGCGCATACCAATGCCGGAGAACAACCTCAAGCAGGCCGACGTGCTGGAGGGCGCAACCGTCCTTCGCAATCCGAATGGCAGCGCTCCCGGCCAATGGCTGGACATTCTCTTCGAAGGCTATCGCAAGCTGCTCATGCTCCTGCCCGGCCCACCCAACGAGTGCCGTCCGCTCTTCGACTCGGAGTGCATCCCACGCCTGCGCCAGGTTGTTCCTCCGCGCGGCATCGCCAAACGAACGTTGCGCGCCGCCATGATTCCCGAGTCCCAGGCCGACAAGCTGCTGGCTCCCATCTACACCGAATACAAGGACGTGGAAACCACCATTTTGGCCCACGCTGGAGACATTCAACTCACGCTGCTCTGCTCCAAACCCAAGCTTGAAGCCGCTCAGAAGCGCGTGGACGAACTGGCTGGACGCATGGAAGAGGCTCTGGAAGACTGGCTTTACTCCTCTGGAGGCGAGTCGTCCGATTCACTGGAGCAGATCGTTCTTTATCATCTCGGCCTGCACCAGGCCACGCTGGCCGTTGCTGAAAGCTGCACCGGCGGCATGATCGCCCAGCGCATCACCAGCGTCGCGGGCAGCTCGCGCTCCTTCCTCGGCGGCGCAATTGCGTACTCCAACGAGCTGAAGACCGCCTTCGCCGGCGTCCCTCCAGAGCTGATCGCACGCCAAGGCGCGGTTTCGGCGGATGTGGCTGAGGCCCTCGCCTACGGCATCCGTCGCTACACCGGCGCTACCCTCGGCCTGGGCGTTACCGGCATCGCCGGACCCGGCGGCGGCACGGAAGCCAAGCCGGTCGGCCTGGTTTACATTGCCCTCAGCGACGCGCAGAAGACTGATTCCATTGAGCGAACCTTCCGCGGCGACCGGGACCGCATCCGCCAATGGGCCACCCAGCAAGCGCTGGATCTGGTCCGCAGAAGGCTCCGGTAGTGCGAAAAAGTGGTATGGCAATCGAGTTTGAGGGAATTAGATTGAGCTGGACGGTTTGAATATTCATTCATAAAAACTGCGGGGCTGGAGTCAGAGAAGGCTCATGGCAGATAAAATCAACGCGGCAAAGGCTTCGTTCTTGCCGCGGCTGTGGCTTTCAATTGAAGCCTCAACCATCTGCGTGCGCGTGACGCGGCCCCAGTTGATGCGGTGGCCGACACCGGTCGCCAGTTGCCGGATGAACTCGCGCTGGGTCCGCCCATTGCCGTCCCGGAAGGGATGGATGGCGTTCAATTCGCCAAGGTAGTAGGCCGCGCGGCTGGCAAATGCATCTGCATCCAAGCCCTTCAGATAAGCTTCAGCAGCCAGCTTCGCAAAAGTGGCATTGAGGCTCGCTTAGATGAACGGAACCGCCGCAAAAAAATAGGATTCTGACCGGCGGAAATTGACGCGGCGCAACTCGCCTGCCTATGGATAAATGATTTGGAAGATGCGCGCATGA
>Ga0181520_10002778_pt1 | contig 31888 bp, 19 predicted proteins | sample PEATcosm2014_Bin_29_FD_132451 | JGI IMG/M metagenome (GOLD analysis project Ga0181520, IMG submission 132451) | Peatland microbial communities from MTU Mesocosm Facility, Houghton, MI, USA - PEATcosm2014_Bin02_30_metaG | ecosystem: Environmental > Terrestrial > Soil > Wetlands > Peat | place...
GAGTTTGGATTAGCATGAGACATTGTATAGCACAAAACCAAGACAATGTCTAGTAACCAAGTTACATATATTGGCCGCTCAACCCATCCGAAACACCAATTGTCAATGTGCGGAAAATGAGACCAAGTCACTAAACGGCAATGCGGAACCGGATCGAAGCAGTTGTGCCGTTTAGTGCTCTTGTGTTTTCGTGGTCAACCCTTCCGTCGGCTCCCGTGCCGCCGCTCACCATCGTATAGGTCTACGGCAACCGCCCACCCTCTATCTCTTAGCCCCGGTGCCCCACATGCTCAGACTCACGCTCGCAATCGCTGCTTTGCTGTTCCTCACCGCCCTCCACGCCGATGAAATGTGCCTCACCGGCAACACCCGGCGCAATCAGAATCTGAACGTTTCCTTCACCGTCTCGCCCGACAGCGCCAGGCCGCTGTTCGACGGGTCGATCATCGACGCTCGCAGTGTGGGGATGCAGGACGGTCAGGTAATCGTCTCGTTCGCCGAGCCGGTGCGCGTCAGTCGCGTGCAGGTCATTGTCTACAACGATCCGAAGCGCAGCTTCAACGCTGCCGGGCGGGCACGGGCGACGGGGAGGCGCAACGCGGGCACGGTGGGGGAGACCCCGTGGCAGTCGCTGGACGGCGATGCGGAGATGCTCATCGGCACGGACGACAACCTGTGCCTGGGGTCGGAGACCGAACTCAAGTTCTCAGCCGTCGCGACGCTCGATACGCTCGCCATCGACCTCGAGAAGAAGCCGGGCGCTTACCAGATGCTGGTGCGCGAAGTGCGGGTCTGGGGGATGCCGGAAAGCCTGTCGCAGTCGGGGACACTCGGCGGCGCGCCCGTGGCCTGCACGGCGAGCGCCAACACGTACTCATCCATCCGGGTGAACTACGGTGTGCCGGTCGGCACGCGGTACGTGCGCGTCTCATATCGCGCCAAAGGGGCTGCCAACTGGAGCCGGGCTTGCTTCTCGTCCTCGCCGGGGCTGATCCTGTGGGTCAGACCGGACACCGAGTACGAGGTCTTCGCCGAAGCCGTTGGGCCGGGGCTGAGAACCGGGCCGCATGCCATACGCACCGTCCGTCTGCCCCATCCGCTGGAGATGCGGACGATGGGCGATGCCTTCGGGATGAACTTCTACCCCGGCGGGGGCGGGGCGCACCAGGCCCAGCCGGACGAGGACGCCAACACCCGCGCGATGGTGAAGCTGCTGGAGGATGCCGGCGTGCGGCATGTGCGCTGGTGGGTTCCGTCGCCCGGGGCGGCGGAGCTTTTCGCGGAACATGGCATGAGTCTCTTGCCCTCGGCGACGTACACGCGCCCCGAAGATTACGAGCGGCTGACGCGCACCACCGGGGCCTGGATGACGCAGACCACGAATGAGCCGGATTTTGCGAACATTTTCGCTGAGGATTACGTGAAGGAGTTCATTCCCCGGCACGCTGCCGCGAAGCGGTTCTCACCGCTGATGACCATCGTCGGTCCGGCAATCGGCGGCGAGATGGTGGGGCCGGGGGCTGACTACCTGCAGGCGTGCTATGCGGCGGGCCTTAAGGACGCCGTGGATGGCGTCGATCTGCACCCCTACGCCAAGACCAGTACGCCAATCGCCCGTGGCGGCACTGCCGGCGGGCCGGAGGGGCTACTGTACAGCCTCGCCGCAAGCCGCGAGGCCATGCGCAAGGTCGGGGACGCCCAACGGCCGGTCATCGCCAGCGAGAGCGGACATCCGACCTACGAGGGCGAGTGGTTCATGCCCGCCTCCAGCTACGAGCAACAGGCGAAATGGATCGTGCGGACGCATCTTCTGCTCATCGCCTCCGGGCTTCGGCGGATTATCTGGTACGCCTTCGAGGACGAGGGGACCGACAAACGCAACGCCGAACACTGTTTCGGCATCGTGGACTGGTACGGGAAGCCCAAACCCGCGTACCAGTCATATCGCACGATGACGCGGCTCCTCGGCGACGCGCACTGCGAGGGCCTCGAGCCGAAGCTCAGCGCCCCGGTGTACGCTGTCCGCTGCCGGGCGGCCGACGCCGGCTACATCACCGCGATCTGGGACAGCGACGGCGTCAGTGAGGTGCGCCTGCGGGCGGACGCGGGCGTCTCGTCGGTCGTTGCGCTCATGGGGGAGAAGCTGCCGGCGCCGGAGAAGAGCGGGGAGGCGACGGCGCTGACAGTCGATGGCAGTGTCCGGTACGTGTTCTCGACGAGGCCGCTGATGTTCCTCAGTCAGAAGCGCGTCTCCTCACCTGTTGAACCGCAGGTGCAGGTGGCGCTGTCGCCAGCCAGCGTCGAGGTCCGCGCCGGGCAGCCGTGCGAGTGGACGGTGCGCATGGCAAGCGAGTTTCCGTGCGAAGTGAAAGTGACCCTCAATTGTGGCAATCCCTGGGGAGGCTCGCCGGCGGTCAAGGAACTTACCCTCGGCCCGAAGCAGGCGACCGAGGCAGTGATGCGCTTCGACGCGCCCGCCCAGGTCAAGCGAGGGATCATCTCGTGGGACACGCGGTGTCAGTATGTGCCGGTGGACCAGCGCTTCCACGCCGTCGACACGCGTCGAGCGCAGTTTTTCCTCGTGCCGAACGGGGAGAAGTGACGGAGTAGCGCGCATGAAGTCTTCGGTCCTGCAGTGCAACTTGCCAGGAGCATCGTTTATAGTCAGGGGTCTTCAAAGGGTCGAGGCGCGGGCCGTTCAAGGAGGGGCCGGACTACGAGCGCAGCGAAGTATCCGGCCCCTGCCGTTTACCGCGCGAACGACTGGGGCCGGATACTTCGAGCGCCTAACGGCTGGCGCTCTCGTAGTCCGGCTCCTCCTTGAACGGCAATTAGCCTTACCTTCGCGTCTATGCCCCTCCGGCGTAGAAACGATGCTCCTGTGCAACTTGCGCCTGCGCTTCACACCTCAGGCGCGGCACGCCCGGTGGCTGGCTGTTTGTTGCCTCCTGGCCGTCTGCGCAACCGCCGCTCATGCCCAGTGGCGCGTCGCGCCGGCCCTCGACCCGATCGGTCCCGGCATCATCGCCCACATCCGCACACAGTCGCCCGTCGTCGCTCTCACTTTCGACCTATGCCAGACGCAGAAGCCCGCGGGCTATGACGCGAAGATCGTGAAGATCCTCAAAGACACGCACACGCCCGCCACCTTCTTCCCGTGTGGTCGGTGGTTGGAGACACATCGTGACGTTGCCCAGGGCCTCGCGAGCTGGCCGGGCTTCGAGGTCGGCAATCACTCCTACATCCACCCGCACCTGCCTCGTCTCGATCAGGACGCGATCCGCGAGCAGCTTCAGCGGACGCAGGACATCGCCTACTCACTCACCAATAAGCCCCCCCGTGTTTTCCGCTGCCCTTACGGGGAGTACAACGCCGACGTGCTGCACGTCGCTGCGACGATGGGGTTGCACGTGATCCAGTGGGATGTGGAGACCGGCGATCCCGACCCGCACACCTCCGCGGACGAGATCCTGCGCCTGGTGAAGCAGCGCACCCACCCCGGCTCGATCATCATCATGCACGCCAATGGGCGCGGCTGGCACAGCGCGGAGGCCCTGCCTTCGGTTCTCGAGTGGATCGCGTCCAAGGGCTGGTGGTGTGTGACGGTGAGCGACCTGCTGAAGTATGGCAAGCCACTGCCGCCGGAGTGACGACGCGAGGCGAAGGCCACCGGCGCGCGATGGCGAAGAACCGCGTGGGCATCGTCGGCCTGACGCGGTTCGCGGGGCGAAAGGGGTATTGGCCACGAAGACTCTAAAGCACTAAACGGCTATACCATCTCTGTCGAGGCTGTTTCTGCTGTTTCGTGCTTTCGAGTCTTCGTGGTTAGCATTATCCGTCGTACGATCCTGCGTCTGTTGAGCGTAACCCGAACTCCGTAATACTATCCCCACAGCGAAAGGTCCTATCAACTCATGTTGCGTACGCGTCCGTTCGGCAAAACCGGTTTCAACGTCACGGAAGTCTCAATGGGAGGCATCCCGATCATCGGGATGGAGGACAAAGACGAAGCGGCATCCGTCGTGAACTACGCCATCGACAAGGGCATGAACTACCTCGATAATGCCCGCGCCTATGGCAACAGCGAGGAGAAGATGGGCCTGGTTATGAAGACCCGGCGCGACGAGGTCTTCCTCGCCACCAAGTCCCATGACCGCACCTACGATGGGGCCTGGAAGCACCTCGAAACCAGCCTGCACGACCTGCAGACCGACCATCTCGACCTCTGGCAGGTCCACGATGTGTCGACGCGGGACATCTGGAACGAGGTCATGGGGCCGGACGGGGCGTTCAAGGCCTTCGCGAAGGCTCGCGACGAGGGGATCGTCAAGCACATCGGCATTACCGGGCACAACGACGATACGCTCTGCACCGCTGTCGAGAGCGGGGAATTCGAGAGCGTCCTCTGCGTCTACAACCTCGCGATCCACAGCTCGGGCAAGAAGCTTCTCCCCCTGTGCAAGGAGCGCGGGGTGGCGATCTGCGTGATGAAGCCGCTTTCGGGCGGGCTGTTCTTCCGACGCGAGGAGCTGGCCATCGACCCGCTGCGGGCCTGGCACTTCGTGCTACAGAACGACTGCGTGAGCACCGGCGTCGCCGGCGCGAACTGCCTCCGCGACATCGACCAGGCGATTGCGGCCTCTGAATCCTTCAGCCCCCTCGCGGACGAAGAGACCGCTGAACTCGTCGCGAAGGCCACGGCTCTTGGCGACAACGTCTGCCGCAATTGCCAGTACTGCCGCGACTGCCCGCAGGAGATCGACGTGCCGAAGATCATGCAGATGTTCGACGAGTCGCGCGTCTTCGGCTACGAGTGGCCCCGTTTCCGGCGCGAGTACGCCGCCCTCGAACCCAAGGCCGACGCCTGCGTCGAGTGCAATGCGTGCCTGGAAGCCTGCCCGTTCGACCTGCCGGTGGTGGAGCGGCTGCAGAAGTTTCACGCCCAGTTCAACCAGCCGGTGTGAGGGAGAGGCAACGCTGAACTTAGAACGCTGAATGCTGAACGAACGGCGGACGGCCAACGGCGAAAAACGGCAAAACGGCAGGGGCCTGGGCGGTCCCTGCCGTTTGTGTTGCCTGCTGCGGGAATCGAAAGTCGGCGCTACAATTCTGTCGCGCGTGGGGCGAGCATCAAGGGATCGGGTGGGGCGGGCGTCTCGCCCGCCGACGTCGTTCCGTGGCCGCGGCAATCTTGCCGCGGGCCGTTTGCCGCCACCGTTCCCTCTCCTCCGTCTTGCGCTCCGCGCGGCCCCGAGAGGGCCGAGGGGAGGTCGCTGTTCGCCTGCCGAGACCGATCCGAAACGCTCTTCTCGTGATCGCGTGCAGCGACCGAGGCAAGGGAGAGGCTCACGACGACGGCGTTGGCAGGCGAGACGCCTGCCCCACGCGGTCTTCGAGGTAGCTGCCTGCCTGTGGCCCTCCGGTCATCACTCCACAACCCAAATTCTCGCCTCGCCTGTTAGGCCGGACGTCCGCGTCTCCTTGCCGTAGAGGTTCCCCAGCGAGTTCGCCACCTCGACGACGATCTCGTTTCTCCCGGGCTTCACGGCGGAAGTAATGTCCACCTCGTAGGGGGGCCAGAGACGCACTGCGACCTCGACGCCGTTTACAACGACTCGGCAGGCGTCATGCACCTCGCCGGGGTCGAGCATCAGTCGCTGCCCTATCAGGTATTCCTCGGGGATGTCCACCGTCTGGGTGTGCGCGGCGATACCGGCGAAGTGCGGGTATCCGGCCTCGCTGAGCGGCCCCTCGATGGTGCGCGGCTGGGACAGGAGCTTCCCGCCAGCCACCGAGAAGTCGCCGACGATGTAGACCGGTTCGGTGAGATGCGGGAACGGGTATAGGATCGAGATCGACAGGATCTCGAGCGAGTTCACGCCCATCTGCACGTGGGGGGTGATGTCCACCTCGAGGAAGTACGGGTCCTGCCAGGTGGACGGCTCCAGCGCGGGGAGTTGCTTGCCGTTGAGATAAATCTCCAGGTCGCGCTTGCCCATCAGATACCCGGCGTGGGACGGCATCGTCTGCTCCAGGTCATCGAAGACGAGCTTCATCTCGCCGGTTCTGCCCGCGACCTCGAACGTTGTCGTGTAGGAGTTGACCTGGCCGGGCACCACAACCCCCACCTTGTTGCCCGCGTCCAGGTCACGGATCGTGTAGTCCCATTGGTCGAGGATGTGCACATTGCCGCCCTGGGCCTCGAACCGCCACCTGCTGTCGAGCGCAATCTCGCCGACGACCCTCGGCTCGGGGTCGGGGTCGAGCGCCGAGGGCTCGCAGGCGGCGTCCAGCACGAATAGCCGTGCCTCGCAGGGCTCGAAGTCTAGGTCCACGGCCAGCCGCCCGTCCTCGGCGCGGATGCCGGTGAGATCGACGCTGTCGCCGGACTCCAGCAGCCACTCGTCCAGATGCCCGCTGCCTTTGGGTTTGAAGGTGCAGGACTGGTCGGTCTTGGTGCGGTTGACGAGCAGGTACAGGTGCTTGTCGCCCTCGACGCGGTGACAGCAGATGATGTCCTCCGCCTCGGAGCCGCGTGGCGCGGGCGTCTCGTCCGCGGCTGGCAGGCGAGACGCCTGCCCCACGCGTTCTTTGACCTGCTCTACGCGTTCTTTGACCTGCCCCACGCGTTCCTCGGACGCCTGCCCTGCGCGCGTCGTAATGACCACATCCGGCTCCACCAGCGCCGGCACGTTCTCGCGCAGCCAGTCCTCCAGTTCCGCGTCCGAGGCCAGATACAGCGCCACGCCGCCGCTCTCGTGCTCGTTGCGGGCGTCCGCGTCCCCGATCTCCCCGAAGACCTCGCGCATGAGATTGCGCACCGGCTCGTCGTCGCCGCGCTGGTCGGCCTCCGAGGGGATCGCTCCGATGGCAATGATCTTGCCGCCTGCCCGGAAAAACTCAGCGAGCATCCGGGCCGCCGCCAGCGACATAACCTCGATGCCCGGCAGGATCACCAGCGGGTACTTCTCGGCGGATACGGGGAAACCGATTGTGCCGCCTGCCGGGTCGGCGTTCACAAGCTGCGTATCGTCGACATAATCATAGTCATGGTGCAGCCGCAGGAGCAGGTCGGAGACGCGGTCGAAGGTGTTCTGCGCCGGCACGACCCGGTATGACTTCCCGTTCTCGAACATCTCGTTATATAGAGTCTTGATCGGCGGGACGACGCAGCAGTCGCTGACGTGGTGCCCGGTCGCCCCAAACAGGCACAGTCGCCCGAGATAGTCGGCGAAGGTCTTGTACCAGGGCCAGAAGGGAGCATGATAGAACTCGGTGGGCGGCCAGTCGGTCTTGCGGAAGCCCTGGAAGGAGTAGTAGAAGGCATGGGGGATCATCATGTTGACCCCGAGACACGCCATGAAGTTCGCGTCCAGGAGCCGGTCGGCCATCGTGTGTCCGTGGCCTGAGCCGCCGAAGGCCTCGCACATCACCCGCGGTTTGCCCTGAACGTGCGCCACTGAGGCCGCACACTTCGCCGACAGGATGCGGAACGGGTTCTCTCGCGTTCCGACGCCGTGGCCCAGGTAGTCCAGACCCGGGCGATGGAGCTGCTCCAGCACCATCGTCTGGTTGCCCTGGGTGCGCACCTGGTTCCACAGCGGCTCCTCAAGCGTGTGGCCGATGTAGTCGAGGCCCCGTTCATCGCACCAGTGCGACAGGGCCGCGTGGTACGACTCGACATACCACTTTGACAGCGCCCGGTAATAGTCCTGGCGGATCTTGTGGGTCTCGGGGCCGATGTCGTACATCAGGGCCATCAGGCGCGCACGGATGTCATAGCCGGCGAACTGCCTGAAGCGCTCGAAGAAGCCGCGTGTCCAGGCGATGACGTGGCCGGGCAGCTTGTGCGTGGGGTCCTCGACGGTGTGGCGGAAGGACTCCGTGCCGAAGAACCCGTCGTGGATCATCAGCCCCGGCTCATCGGTGAACATGCCCTTCACCGTGTCCCCGAAGTCCTTGGAGAAGCGGTCGTAGGGGTCATACGCCAGCCGCTTGAACTCGCCGACGGCCTCGGGGTTCATCGTGTCGAGATAGTAGCCGCAGTCCCAGGTCACACGCTCGGGCACCGGGCATTCCCAGAAGAACACGACCAGCCACTCGCCCGGCGGGGCCTCCCAGCGGAACTTGCCGTCCTTGTACGCGCCGGTGACGTCGTCGATCGAACCGCGTGGCCTGACGCCATCCTCCAGGACATCGTATTTCGAAGCGTGGATGCAGATGATGGTGTTGTCGTCGGCCTCGGGCGAGCACTGGAAGGTCGCGCCGCCGTGGACGCGCATCTCCTGCACGCGGAGATAACGCATCCGGTACTCGGGATGAGGGCGGGTGAGCTTGCCGCCGAAGGTCCCCGAGGGCCAATCGTCCTCGTCATACAGCCACGCCTCCATCCCGTTTTCCTTGAGCGCGTCGATGCACGTCTCGATGGCGTGCATCCACTTCTCGCCCATGTGGGGAATGAGAAGCCCGTGGCGGCAATGCAGCACGACGCCCCCGACGCCTTTATCAGCCATCTCAGCGATCTGCAGGCGCAGCATCTCGTCGGAGCATTCGCGATTGAGAAACCAGAAGGGCTGGGGACGATACGACGCAGGCGGGTCTTTGAAGAGGTCTTTGAGTTCGGACATGGATGCGGGTACCTCTTTCGGTGGGATGGGGGACTGGCAGCACCCCCCAAGCGGTGCTTCGGACAGACGTACGACATTAGGCATCCGGTCCCACGCCCAGTCCCCGAAACCTCGTTGGCTCCAGCCACACACGTGCTCTGCGCGCATGAGTTCTCACACTACCCGCGGCACCGACAGCACATTGTCGCTCTACAGGACGGAGCGCCCTGCGTTGCCGACGCGGGGCGACGCCAATGCCACCCTTAGCCGCTATGCCCCGGTCTGCCCAGTGCGCTGGGCGTGACGGGAGGTGACTGCCATCTCGATTCTGTTCAGCCCGAACGCGATATTGACACTAACGGTCTGCCAGGTGGACGTGCCAGCGAGGTCTAGCCATTCGTCGCCAGCCTTGCTGCGCACGATATCCTCTTCGACACGCAACCATGATGCGAACGTCTCCGCCGGACCGCGCAACTCGCGCCACTCGAGGAAGTCGGGCTCGCCCACGGAGAACCCAGCCAGCATGGGAACGTCCCACCAGATCGACTCGATGTAGGCCAAGTTGAACATGACACGCTCGTGGAAGTACAAGCCCCACTGAGTCGCCCGCCAAGTCCCCTCGCTGGCGCGGCCCGCTTCGCTGAAGGGCTCATAGATCTCCCTGATCAAGTGGTAGTCGCGTGCCTTCCCGAGCGCATACACGACCTCTCTTTCTGGCACGCCGACCTGCCCAAACTCCTCAACGGCTGCTGAGAACACGAACTCGCTACGACGCATGATCCAGCTTAGTAGCGCGGGGCGTAGTAGTGCGTTGAACGCCGAGTTGGGATGCCCGTTGTCGTACGCGTTGAGGACGAAGCGCTGCTTGGCCTCCGAGTACACCGGCTGGCTACCCCACACGAGGGCCCTGAGACAGAACTCCGGGCTCACCTCCGCCCAAGACGTTCGCCTTAGTAGAGACTGGGCACGTTCTCGGTGGACGATCGCCGATGTTGCTCCCCGGCAGAACTCATCCAGCTGCCCCCTTACGTTGAACGGGTACCGGTTCACGATGATGTCGAGTATAGACCTGAAGGATCCGCGCGCGCCCATTCCCTCGACCCACTCATGGAGGAAATCAGCAAACCACCATCCCTCCCGCCCCACGGGCGCGGCAGACTGCCGTATCCGCCGCATCCGACGACGCAGCACTGACAGGAGGTCGGGAGGGCGCACCTGTATGGCTCTCCATGCTAGCAGCTCCTCGATGTCTGCACGGTAAAAGTCGTGCGAGACGTACGTCACATTCCGCACGCACGCGATTGCGTCGAACGCGAGCCAGCTCTTGAGTTCCTGCAGGAATTCGACGCCGTTCTGCAGTAGGCGAGTCTCCAACTGCGTGCTCGGGCGCTGGTCTGCGTTGTCGAGGAACACGACGACCCTGAACCGTCTCCCCAGGTCGGCAAGCAACTGCGTGACGCATGGTTCAGGCGTCGCGTCTGGTCCGCTGAACCCCGGCAGAATCCGCGTTGTACCGAAGTGAGTGTCCTCCCACTGCGCTCTGAGTTCAGGGGGTATGTGCGCGCCGATGGCGTCCCGTATGCTTTGCCGCGTTCGGGATTGCCGGACGAGTGACGAGATCAGCCTGGCCCAAGTGAACTGGCGGAACCGGCCACCTGCCCTCTCCAGCTCGTAGGCCAGGCAGTGTGCGAGCAAAGCCCGGGGATCATGGCGCACGGATGCGAGCCAGTCGGTGGCCTCGGCGACCAGCTCGTCACGCTCGACGTGGTACTCGTCCACCAGCGTGTCGGCGCGCATGTCGTCACGAAAGTGCGCGAACATGCGGACGGCGAGTCCAGCATCCTCTGTCAGGTGCCACAGCCTATTGGAGACCTGAAGGGGCGGGCTGTCCCAGGCTTTCCATGTCCCTTCCTGCACGCTCTCATGCACCAGCCGTCTCAGCTCCCTGGGGTCTTCGAGGGGCCCCACGTTCGCGCAGCCCAAGAACGCTCGCTCCAGGTCGTCAAGTTGGGTCTCGAGGTCGAAGAACGGTATCCACTGGTAGTCCACAGCCACGAAGAGAAGCGATGGGTTTGTCTTTGCGTGCTTGGCGGCCGCGTAATGAGTGAGCGTGGTCTTACCAACGCCCTTCTCGCCCACCACAAGACGTCCGCTGCCACTACCGTGTGCGGCACCCAGGAACGCAGTGATCTCGCTCACCGCATCCTCGATGCCGGTCGGAGGCGGCAGTAACTCGGGCAGTTGGGTCTCCCTGAGTTCGGCTTCCGAGCTCTTGGTGACGAAGCCATTGAGGAGTCTGTGAGGGTCAGGGTGGATCGGCTCGCGGACCTTCGCTAGCACGGCCGCTACCGAGGCGTCCTGCAGCTCGGCCACTGGCTCGACGGCTCCAGTCGTACTGCTTGTTGCAGGCGCGGCACGTTCCCACACGTCCGGCGTGCGGACCGTCGCCTGTAGGCGGCTGAACTCGGGCTCAAGTTCGATTTCCGGCAGGTAGTGCGGCTCGAACAGTGCCTCGATGTCGAGCCTGCGCACCTCCGCACAGAGGCCTCGGTTGGCGCCCTGGTTCAGTACGACTACGTGGATCGCTTGGCGCAGTACATGCAGAAGGCGCTCACGGTCATCGCCCGCGCATCGCTGCTCGAGCGCTGCCCGGCAATCGAGCACCACCACGCCGACGCGGTCCAGGATGTCTCTGTCCTGCGTTGCGATGCCCGCTACGTCTGCCAGTGCGATGACTTTGGCACCAGCGATCTGGGCTGCGGCACGCACATAGCCCCTGAGGAACTTGGGGTTCGCGCAGAGAATAAGCACCGAATCACGTAGCATCTGGCTTCACCCTTTCCGTCAGCCATCTCCCACTGATCGTAACCGCGTCCTCGATCGTTGTGTCCCGAGCGAGGTCCTGCTCCCACGTAACGTATCTGAGGCCTTTGTCCTCGAAGTAGTGGAAGGCCTCCGCGACACGGGCGCTCCCCTCGCCGAGGGCGGAGAACCTGTGTCTGCCCGGCAGACCATCCTTCAGATGGATCGTCCAGCACCGAGTGCCGTACCGTTCCCACAGCCACCGCCAGTCGCGCCCGCCTGCCAGCGACCAATACGTATCGATGACGAATCCGGCCTGCGGGCCGGCCCGCTCCATGAGCACCTCGATCCCTCGGTGCTTACCAAGAATCCGGGCCAGCTCCCAGTCGTGGTGGTGATAGCTGAGCCGTACCCCCTTATCGGCAGCCGTTCTTGCGCCGCGATCGACGACCTCCCCAGTCCGTTCGTAGTGTCTGCGTGTGTCCCCTCCCTCGATCACGCCCGAGCATATCACGTCGGTGCATCCCAACTCAGCCACACGCGTACACAAATTGATGAAGTCACTAATGGAATCAACCGTACCTGTGTCACAATGGATGGCCGACAGCCGAAGCCCGGCCCCTGCTAGGACCTTTCGCAGTTCGGCAGCAGGGCGTGCGTCCAGCAGCATGGGACCACCCTCCACCGCATGGAATCCCGCCTCTCGCACGATCGACAGATTGCCCTCTAGGTTGGTCATAAGGTCCTTCCCGAAGACAATGAGCTGCGCCGAGAGTTCCATCAGGTCGCCTCCTTGGGGTTCGGCCGGTCCAGACACGATAGTCCGCTCTGGCTGCGGCTTGCTCTCGTCGCCAACGCTGGCAGATCGGCACCCTCCTAACCGGCCACGCTACAGGTGCTGGCGCGGTGTGTCTGCCTACCGTTGCCAACAATGCGTCCGGATAGGTCCGTGGGCCGAGCCGGCTCTGGTCGATCAAGGGTATGGAATGGCACACGTGCAGCGGCCGTTCGCCACAGAGCGCCTCTAACCTTCTCCCCCAAGCAGCCTTATCGCTGCGTGGACGGCCGGGGCTATCTCCTGGCGACGCCCCGCGTCGAGGCCCGCGTTGTAGGTTATGAGTTTGCCGACGATGTGACTCGCAAAGGGCAGCGACCTCGCGATTGTTGCCGCCTCGGGCGGCAGGCTGTTCAGTTGCCGGGCGATCTCGGCGACGATCTGCGCGCGGTCATCGGGAGACTTGGACCAGAAATCCGTCAATGCTTTCTCGAAACCATCATCCATGCGCTTCTCGAGGTCCGCTTCGCTTTGCGGTTGGGGCTTCGTCACGAGGTAGACGCGCCGCCACTTCGCGTGCGCGGCGGTGGCGATTTGGTCGATGGCCTGCTCGACGTCGATGTCCTGTTTGGGGATGCTGATGGCGGCTTGAAGGCCCTCGTCGGCCAGGACGATGAATCCGCTTGCGGTGTGGATTGCGTCCAGAGCCTGGTCGAGCGTGGCGTCCTTCAACTCAAGTGAAACGGTCTCCTTGTAGGAGGGGCTGACGACCTCGCGCAAGGGGTCGTGTGTGCCCATGAGACTCGTGATGTCTCCTACGATCCTGGCCTGCGCTTGTTGCGGCGATTCGGGGTCCTGACCTGCGGGCTTTGGCGTGTCGACTCGCGCCAGCCGCGCCCCGACCGGGTTATCTCCCTGGCTGGACAGGGCCCTTGCCATCCCGCGGAATCGCTCGCCCAGCTTCTTCTGTTCTGCGAGAGGGAGCCGCTTGAGATAGTCGTGTCGGTAGTCCTGCAGAAACTGCAGAAGCTCGTCAACGCTGTACGGCTGCTGCGGGGGCCCCTCGGCTTCGAGCATGTAGCAGCGCATCCAGGAGCCCTTATAGGCCTGGACGATGGCGTCGATCGCGGCTTCGATCTGCAGGTCTTTGACGTCGCAGGTGATCGCCTTTGCCTCGTCCTGCTGTGTGGCGATCTGGACGCCCGTGGCTTTCTGAACCTGGGCGCCGGCGTCTTGGATGGTGGTCTCGTTGAGGCTGAGCGTGACCTTGGGGATGTCCTTGCCGAAGGCGCCCGCCGGGGCGCTGAACGCGGCGGAACACGCAATCAGGATGCACAGGGTCGTTACGAGCAGGGCTGAACTCTTCATGTTCCTGTCCTCCTCAATGTCCTGGGGATTGTGGCGTCAGATGTAAGGTGAGGCGCGCGCGAACAGACTTGCCTGTGACCTGGAAATCGAACGTTGTTTGACAAAACGGACCTATCGAGATGCCTGAGCCGCATAAGATACAATGAAGACGAAGCGATTATATCTCGCCTGCGGCCCTTTGCCAACGTCTATTGCGACGATGGGGTGCGTCTTTCGATGGTAGGTAGTATTACTACGCCGGTTGCGCGGCCCTGCTCGGCAATGAGATGCGATGCGGAGAGATGGACGGCGATGGACCACAGAGGACACAGAGAACCGTCAAGCCACCAGCACACATCTTGAGGAAGAGCCTACGACGCGGAGGTGCTGGTGGCGCGGCGGCGGAAACAGGCAGGCGCGGAGGCTGGCATCGGCAGGGAATGATACGAAATGCGGGATCGGCGTCCTTTTTTGCGGTGGCCCGGGCCGAGGACTGGCTGCGTCAGCATAAACATTGTATCAACACAGCTATGAACAGGTCCGTTTCGTAATTAGCTGTCAATGACATACCACTTAACGGATTAGCTGCCATTCAGCCTGAAGGAGACCCTCATGGGCTGCAGGCATGTGAGATATGCCCTTGCCATCGCCGCGCTAGCAGCACTCGGGACGCCCGCGCACTGCGCGCCGACGTTCGACGCCGCGGCGTTCTGGAGCATGGACGCCATCCGCAAGGCGCCGCTGGATGTGGAGGTCATCTCGACCAAGGTCGACAACGGCTACCGTGTGGATGAGATGTACTTCACCAGCGAGATGACGCCCGAAGGCCCCACCAGGGTGTTCTGTCCGTACGCTCGGCCCGAAGCCCCCAAAGCGCCCGTGCCGGTCGTCCTCTGGCTGCATCCCGGCGGCGGCCACGGCGACGCAGCGCTGGCGCTGTGGCTCGCGCAGACGTTCCGATGCGTCGTGCTCAACCTCGACTGGAGCGGGCAGTGGGTCAAAGGCCCCAAAGAGTTCACGAAATGGCGCGGGCCGGGATCCAACATGTACGCAGACCAATACAACGTGTCGTCCGGGCTGAAGAACGTATCATTGTACCATATCGTCATCGCATGTCGGCGGGCGCTGGACTTCGCGAGTCAGCAGCCCAATGTGGACATGACGCGTATCTGCGTCGTCGGCGGGTCGTGGGGCAGCTACCTGGCAAATCTGCTGGCGGGAGTCGACAGTCGGGTCAAGTATGCGTTTTGTGGCGCGGGGGCCGGGGGGTTCCACGAGGACTCACACAGTTCCATCGCCACGGGCGTCAACGCGCTGGCCCCCGACCTGCGCCGCCAGTGGATCGCCGCGTTCGACCCGGCCTCATACGCTTCGCAGGTGACCGCAAGCATCTTCCAGGAGGCCTACACCAACGACTGGTTCTTCTGGCTCGGGGACGTACTGGCGGACTACCACGCGCTGGCCGGGGAGAAGCGGCTGCTCATCAGGCCCAACAGCAATCACGGCATCGGCGGCCGAGACATTCCCTCGGCGCTCTTCGCGTGGCCCCAATACTGCCTCTGGGGCGAGAAGCCGTTCCTGGACGTTGCAGCCGGATCCCTGCGCGCGGATGGTCGGCGCTACGCGTGGCGGGTGAAGGGCGGCGAGGCGGCCTCCGCGACGCTATACTTCAGTCTCGGGAAAGCGTGCTGGCCGGCGCGCTACTGGATCGCGCTGGGCGCTCGGAAGAGCGGCGATCACTGGATCGCCGACCTGCCGTCAGAGATGGCGGGCCTCGCGGCGGAGGTGTTCGTCTCGGTCTTCGATGCGGAGGGCCGCCCGGTCTCCAGCGAACCCGTCAGCCGCGAGGGCGTCGACCCGGCCACGACGCCGGGGCCGCTATGGCCCGATGGGGCGATCTGGGACAAGCGCAGCGGCGCGGACGCCTGGCGGCCGGTCGGCCCGTCCGCGCACTCGGGACCGTTCAAGCCGAAGATCGAGACCCTGCCCGGCGGGGCGCTGAGCCTTGGCCCGACGGGGGATGACAAGAGCTTCACCGTGGTGACTAACAGCGTGATCCTCGCGAGCGGGCAGGCAGCAGCCCACAAGGGCCTCCGGCTGGTCGTGAACGGGAATGGCCAGGCAGGGAACCTGAAGGTTATTCTGCAACGGGATTCAAACAGTATGCGCGAGGTGGCTTGCGTGGATGAGGTGAAGTATCCGGCTACAGGTTCCGCGACGATTGATTTGCCCTGGAACGACTTCATAGGCCCCGCGGGTTCGCCGAAGGAGCCATACCCCTTCGACGGTTTGCGCCTGGAGGGGGAGAGGCCGGCTGGATCGTCGATCACCATCGAAAGCCTGGAGTTCCTGGACTGAGGGGGCACGAAGAGCGAACGGCAACCAAACCACAGAGACACAGAGGGCACAGAGAACGGCGGGTAACGGCTCGCTTGCCTCGAAAATGGAGTGGGCGCGACAATCTTGTCGCGCGTGGGGTGGGCGTCTCGCCCGCCATCACCGTCATTCTCATCGTTTCAGAGTGCAGGAGCCCGGCATGACGACTGCCCTGCCATGGGCCTTCGACGACGTTGCCGTTACTGTGCTCTCTGTGTCTCTGTGGTCAAACGCCGTCCGTCCCACGGTCGCAGCAACACTATAGGAGGAAGTGTGGCATGTTCAAATGTGCATTCCTGGGATGTGGGCCACGGGCTCGCGGACACGCGCGAGCTTACCAGACTGTCAAGCGCGGCCAGATCGTCGCCATCTGCGATTTCGATGACAAGCGCCGGAACGATTTTGGCGATGAATTCGGCGTCGCGACGCGCTACACCGACGTACACGAGATGCTGGACACGCAGAAGCCGGATGTGCTGCACATCGTCACTTTGCCGTCTCTGCGGGTCGAGCTGATGTCTCTCGCAGCGGCTCACAACGTGCCCGCCGTGATCGTCGAGAAGCCCATCGCTCTGCAAGGCGAGGACTTCCGCCAGCTTCAGGAACTCGATGCCACCTCGAAGACCCTGTTCTGCGTCAACACGCAGTTGCATTTCCACGCCCGCAACCTGGAGTTGAAGCGCGATGTCGAGGAAGGGCGGATCGGCGAGGTCAGGTTCGTCGACGTTAGCGCCCGCTCGACACCGCTGGACCAGGGAGTGCATGTGCTGGAACTGGCGCACAGTTACAACGGCTTCGATGCTTTCACACGCGTGTTCGGGCAGGTCGCCGACGGCGCGGAACTCGCTTCCGGGCAGCCTGCGCCGGGCATGGCGGTGGCGTCGCTCAACTTCGCCAACGGGGTCCACGGGATGCTCGTGTGCGGCACCTGCGCGCCGATGGCGACGGCCAGCGTCGAGAACCGATACGCGCACAAGCGCATCGCGGCCTACGGCACCGACGGGTTCGTGCAGTGGACGATGGGCGGATGGGAGCGCCGGACCCTGGCGGGCGGGTATGAGAGCGGCTCGCACGACTACGGCATCGAGGACGATCTGGCGCAGGGCCGGTTGACCGAGGCGGTGTTCGACTGGCTGCTCGACGACCGGAAGCCGCACCCGACCCGATTGGAGCGCTCGCTCGCCCAGTTCAACGTGATCCTGGGCGTCTACGTCAGCGCGCTGCGCGCCGAGCCGGTTGACCTGCCCTTCGATCCGCCGGACGGCCTGCTGGCATCGCTTCGAGCGCGGCTGACGGCATGAGCCTGCCGCGTAGGCGCCGTCGCCCTTGACCTGGAATTGGCGTATACCGGCCTATCGGCCCCGTCCGTAGGGGCGAGTTCCAGAGCGCGACAGGGCCGCCTGATGTGTCGCGTTTCTGCGGCGCAATGAGGGCATCGCGGTCTTGGACCGCTCCTACAGCACCGGCCGCGACTTTGCCTGCAAGCTTATGGGGAGAGAAGCAAGGAGCATTATGGCCATCGCAATCATCGGGGGAACCGGGTTCCTGCAGTTCGACAGCGGCAGCCGCATGACGGTGCGGGACATCGAGACCCCCTATGGCTGGGCCGAAGCGTTGACCACCATCGTCGACGACCGGCATGTGGTCTTCATGCCCCGCCACGGGCAGCATTACCGGACACCCCCGCATCGGATCAACTTCCGGGCCAACATCGACGCCCTGCGACGGCTGGGCTGCGAGTGGGTGGTTGCGACGAACGCAGTCGGGTCTCTGAACCCGGACATGAAGCCCGGTGACTTCGTACTGCCCGACCAATTCCTCGACTTTACGAAGGGCCGCCCGAGCACTTTTTACGACGGTGGAAACGAAGGGGTGCGATTTGTCGATATGACGACGCCGTACTGCCCGATGCTGCAGGCGCTCATCAATGAGCGGATGGAAGTCAGGGGGGAGACGGCGCATCTGGCCGGCGCCTACGCTTGCACCGAGGGGCCCCGGTTCGAGACACCTGCGGAGATACGGATGCTCAAGACGCTCGGAGCCGATCTCGTGGGGATGACGGGGGTGCCTGAGGTGGTTTTGGCCCGCGAGGCCGGGATGTGCTACGCCAGCGTGTGCATTGTCACCAACTGGGCGGCGGGGATTGCCGACAAGCCGCTGACCAGCGACGAGGTCTACGATATGATGGCCGCCCGGGGACCTGCCCTGCAGGCGGCCCTTCTGGAGGTCGTCTCGCGGATCGACGTCGAAGCGGGCTGCAACAACTGCCGCGCTGAAGAGCCGAAGGAAGCCGAGTAACCGGCGAGCCCGCCCCTACCGTGTGCTCCTGCCTGTCACTACTACGCCACTTCGAGAATCGCCGTTTGCCGGGCGAACGGCGACCTCACCCCCTCGGTCGCCCACGGCGGCCACGTCCTCTCCACTCGTGGAGAGGGGAGAACGGCAGTAATTCCTTACTGCGCGAAAATCGTCGTTTGCCTCTCCCCTCCCGGAACGGGAGGGGTGGCCCCGCGCAGCGGGGACGGGGTAGGGCCGTTTTCATCGTTCCAGAGTGCCGGGAACCGGCATGACGACTGTGGTTAGGCGTCGTGTATCCCTCCACATAGCATCTGACTACCGCACAAGCCCGCGCAACCGGCGCAACAATACTACCCGCCGGGCCTCGCCGCCGGCCTCCACGCCACACTCAAGTCCTCGACCACGCCGTGGCTCACCTCGATAGCGCTTGCCGGGTCGAACCGGCCTGTCGCGTCCTGGTGCATGACGTACAGCCGGGTCTCGCCCTCCTTGTCCGACAGGAACGCAATCTGGTGTCCGTCCGGCGACCAACGCGCTCCCCAGCAGTTCGGCGGCCCGCTCGTCAGTTTCGTCAGTCCGGTCCCGTCAACATTGATCAGGTACAACTCGCGGTACGGTCCCGGCGAGGAGGCGAAACATAGCGTCTTGCCGTCCGGCGACCACGACGGCTCCTCATTCCAGCACGTGTTGTTCGTCAGCCTGTGGAGAGTCAGCGTGGTCAAGTCTGCGATATAGATCGAAATGTTGCCGTCGCGGTGAGTGCGGAACGCCATGCGGGCGCCGTCGGGTGAGAAGGAGGGGTCGAGGTTCATCGCCTCGTGCCGGGTGACGTTCACCGGGTTCGCCCCGTCCGGCGCGCAGACCATGATCTCCTGGCTGTGCGTGCGGTCGGTGAGAAACGCGATCAGGTTGCCGGTCGGTGACCAGTGAGCCTGACTGTTCCAGGATGCGTTCGGGGTGAGATTGCGGGCCTGCAAGTTCCTGAACTGCGCGGGCGGCGCGCCGGCCGGCGGCACGGCGATGGCGAAGATGTTTTGGTTGCCGGTACGGTCGCTGTCGAAGGCAATGAAGCGGCCGTCCGGCGACCAGGCGGGGTAGTCCTCAAAGCTTGGCGAGCGGGTGAGATTGATCGGCTGCGAGCCGTCGGCGTTGGCGAGGTAGATCTCCTGGTCGCCGTCGTGGTCCGAAACGAAGGCGATGCGCTTGCCGTCAGGAGACCAGGCGGGGCGGAAATCGGAGGCGGGGCTCTTCGTGATCCGCCGCAGGGCAGAGCCGTCGGAGTCGACGGTGTAGATCTCCCGGTTGCCGTCTCGATCGGAGACGAACACCAGGCACCCTTGCGCTCCGGCCAGCGCGGGGATGAAAAGTGCGAGCGAGAGCACGGTTAAGAGACGCCGGTGCATGGGTTCGTTCTCCCTCCCCAGCGATGCCCGTTCAGACGCGGGGACGGCACTGGGGGCGCCCGCCCCACGCGGCACAATCGAACTGGTCTTACTCGTCTGCGGGCATCACATAAAGCTCGTGGATCGACCACCACCAGTATGGCGTGGAGCCCTGTTGAATCAGCTTGACGTACCGCGCGGCAGTTGCGGGGAAGCGAAACGTATACAGGCCGTGCCGCCCGCAGTGCCACACCGCCCGCTCGTCCGCGCTCAGCGCCTGCGCCCACCGGCTCCCGTCGGTCGACACGTCGATCACCAGGCCTCGCGGCCAGTCGTGCGGCGACTCCCTCGTATCAATAGTGACACCACAGATCCGCTGAAGTTTCCCCAGGTCGAGGGTGTACCAGTCGCCTGGCAGCATCGGTCGATTGGTTGCCCAGCGCGTCCCCGGAGCATCGTCGAAGGCGTACCCCTCGGTTCCGCCTGCGGGGTCGCTGCTGGCGATCACGCTCGTCGCCGACCAGCCGTCGGTGGGGAGGCCCGCGCGCGGCCGGCGCTTCGGCACGAACTTCAGCGGCACCTGGCGCGACAGCGGCTCCAGATTCAACTCGTCGTACCGCGAAGATAAGTCGAGCACCGCGCCTTGCGCGATCACAAACGGCTGGGTCAGCGCGATGGCCGGCTTGTCGATGTCCGTGATGACCCGCGAAATGGTCCCGTGGCTGTCGCCGATGAGTCGCGTCACCGTCAGCTTCAGCGTCTTGGACGCGGGCTGGAAGTCAAGCTGCGCCCAGAAGGTGGGGAAGAAGAGCGGGATATGCAGCTCGTTCATCTCTGTCGGCACTCGCGGGTTGAGCCACAGGGTCTGTGCGGGGAGGTCGAGTGTCGTGCCTGACAGCGCGTTAAGAACATGCCACGTGGTCGGGCAGGTCATGTAGCGCTGCAGCCCGCCCTGTGCGCCGTCAGGGGCCGAGTAGCACAGGGATTCGCTCCAAGGGCTTCTGTTCTGTTCCCAGGCGACCTGATACACCCGCCTTATCGCGTCCAGGCCGTCGTCCGCGTAGCCCTCATAGATCGACTCACATCCCAGATACGGCTCCTCCTGGAGCAAATAGCAGGTCGAGGTGGTGCACTCGATGTCCGGGGTTACTTCCATCGGCGGCACCGGGCGGAACGGGCGCAGGTGCCGGGCGATCAGGCTCTCGTCGGCCATCCGGGTAACGGTGGGGGGAAGCGTTCGGCCTGCGCCGCTCAGCCGCGACAGCCAGTCGCCCGCCAAAGACGCCACGAAAGTGTCGGGGATGCTCTTGCCGCTGTTAGGGTCCTTCCACTTGATGAAGTGGCTCCCGGCCCAAAGCTCCCGCAGGACGCTCTTTTGGGCGGCTGAGAACCGCCCGGTCCAGGCCGAGGCGAGGGCTTCCGCTTGCGCCTTGGTCGGCGCGTCCACCGTGCCGTCGGGCGGCTCGGCGACAATCCTGGCGATGTCTCCGGCGGCTCGCAAAGCACCCAGATAGCAGCTTGCGTTGTAGACGAACGCGCCGGGGGGCATCTGCTCGTAGTCGTAGGTGCTGCCGCCCTCCGGGATGAGATCGCCGTCCTGATCCGCCGACTTCAGCCACGCCATCGCGCTTTGCACGTGCGGCCACATGCGCAGCAAAAACGCCCGGTCGCCGGTCCAGCGGTACAGCTTCAGCACCTGCATAACCCACGCGCACGAGAGGTCCGGCCAGTCCGTGACCCCATAGCCGACATCCGCGTCGCCGATGGCCTCGTGCACATTGCCGACGAAGTGCGTGATGCGCCCGTCCGTCTGCTGGCACTTGGCGAACAGTTCGATTTCACTGCGGTCGAGATCGGTGAACATCTGGGTGTAGAAGCCGTGCGCGGCCATGCGCTGATCCATTGTGCCCAGCGCTCCGCCCATGTCCACAGGGCTTTCCAGGACCGAGAAGATGCCGTCGCGCGTCAGGACGGTGCAGTCGGTCATGCTGAAGGCGCAGTTGATGAGCTTTAGTTTCAGCCACCAGGGCAGGTTCGAGTTCAGGACCGGCGTCTGCCAGGCGAGCACGCCCTCATGCAAGCGGTCCCAGTTCTTCATCACATATTGCGCGATGGCCCCGGCATCGGGGAATGAGGCGGCGTAGAGATGCCCGTAGTCCCGCGAGACCCTCTGCCTCTGGCTGAGACGCAGGCCGGATTTCAGGAGCGCCGGGTCGAGCTTGATCGGCCCGCCCGGTCCGGAGACGCGCAGCTCGTGGATTGACCACCAGTAGAAGCTGTCCGAGCCGGTCTCGGTGATCCGCAGGAACCGGCAGCGAACCGCCGGGAAGGAGATCTTCAGCAGGCCCTTGTCCTGTTGCTGCGCCGCCTTCGTGGCGTCGGCTTCGGTCACCGCGTTCCACGTCGTGCCGTCCGCCGAGGCCTCCAGCCGGTAGGCTCGCGGCCAGTCGTTCGGCGACGGGCGGCTGTCCAGCGTGACGTTGGTGACCTCCTCCTCGCGCGCGAAGCCGATGGTGAAGAAATCGCCCGGCGCCTGCTCGCGCCCGGTGCCCCAGCGGGTCGTCTCTTTCCCGTCCACCGCGAGTTCGACTCCCGTGCTGCTTTCGTCGATTTGGTCCGAGATCACCCGCTCCTCGCGCTCAGTGATGAGGGATGGCAGGCGCCAGACGAGGATGAACCGCACCGTCCTCGCGGAGTTCGCGGGGATCGTCACTTTTGCGGCGACTGCCCCGGCGCGCTCGTCGAAGGGCATATCGGCTCTCTCGCCGACAGGCTGAAGCGTCCCGCCGCGCGCGAAGTCGCCCCAGAGGGGCGCGTCCTTTCCGCTGCTGTACCACGAGTCGCAGGTGGTGACCTCGGCCCCGTCGTCCGATGTGGCCAGCAGGTACTGCCCGACAACGTTCTGGTGCGGTCCGGAATACGACTGCGTTGTGCCGAACAGCAGCCCCGCCTGGCCGTTCGCGTGGTACGGCTGCTGGAAGTTGCCCTGATAGCTCTCCCACCAGTTGCTCCGGTCGCCGCCCCAGCCGAGGATATTCGGCCAGGAGAACAGCACCGACGCCTGGACCTCCCGTGGCAGCGGGTTGGTGAGGGTGAACGCCATGAGCGCCACCGGAAGGGACGAGTCGGCGGTGTTCTGCGGGATGATCGGGCAGAAGGCCTCGAGGTGGACGCCCAGAGGCACAGCGGGATCCTTGTAGGTCAGCTCGGCGCGGGGGTACAGGCCGAGGTACTCGGTTGCGGCAACGTTCTGGACGCCCTGGTACTCGTCCCGGCTCGCTCCGCGCAGCATCCGGGCGACGGTCTTGTCGCCGTCGCCGACCCAGATGGCAGCAAAGGCCCCGCGCAGCAGTCCGGTGGGGCGGTCCCAGTTGTTGTTGATCGTGGCGCTGCCGAATGCGCCGTCGGTGTAAAGCTCTACGTTTCCGCAGCCGATTCCCCCCAGCGGGACGCCGCTCTTCCAGCGCTCGGAGGTGATGATCCCGGTTGAAGGGTCGAACTTGGCATGAGCGCAATTCGCGGCGAAACCAACGACCAGCGCGGCGATGCAAAGAAACGATACGTCCCTGCGCAACAGGGCACCTCCGAGTGCGAAACGTAGTAACACAACGTCGAGTTTCGCCGTCTCGCGGGGTGCAACCTGCTGGAAAGGGGCGGCGGTGTGTGGGGGTGCTTGACGGAAGCCCTGTAAGCTAATCTCGATGAATGAGTGAATGCCGTCAAGCCCCCAAAGGGGGCGGGCCGCCTATTGCCTGGCTGACGCTCGCGTCAGCACGGCGGAAGCCGGTGGAATGCCGGCATCTTGGCGTCCAAGAACCCCGCAAGGGGCGACAGTGAGCGGGCAGCCTGCCGCCCCTTGCGGGGCTTGGAGAGCTTCCTCGTCGGCAGAATCCACCGGCTGCCGCCGGTGGCAATTGGCGGACGCCCCTTCGGGGCTGACGGCAACGGCTCGTCTTGAACAACGTCCGGGTGTCACCTGGCGAGGATCGCCAAGACCAGTTCCTGGCATCTACCACACACATTGAGGAAGAGCCTGCTGGAAAGGGGCGGCGGTGTGCGTGGGCCTGTCGATAGGGCCGCGGTGCCCGCCGTACGAGTGGGATCCAGACCGCGACCGCCGTCAGACTCTCTCTGCGGAGGTGTTCGAGGAACTGCTTGAGTGCGCTCGCGTCGTCAGTCGCCACCCGGGTCGCACTCTGGAGAGTGCTCCTACAGGGCGCTTCGACAGGCGTTACGCCGCCGTCTTCACGCTCGGCAGCGCATCGCCCGTCTCGACGTAGTAGACGCGCTCGGCGATGTTCACGATATGGTCGCCGACGCGCTCGAGGTACCGTGCGACGAGAAGGAACTCCAAAGCCTGGTTTACGATGCCCGGGTCCTTGCGCATGAACGCGGCCAGCTCGGTCCTCAGGCCATGCCAGACTACGTCGAGTACTTTGTCTTTAGAGGGGATTGTGGCTGCCAGCTCGGGGGCGTGGTCGGCGAAGGCACGCAAAGCGGTACGCAGCATTTCACCTGCAAGGCTCGCCATCCGGGGAATGTCGTTCAGTGGCTTGAAGAACTCCTCGTCGCGCAGCCGCAGAGCCACCTTCGCGATGTCCTTGGAGTAATCGCCAATGCGCTCCAGTTCCGTCGCCATGCGCAGGGCCCCGACGATCGCTCGCAGGTCGGCGGACAGCGGCTGCTGTAGTACAAGTAGCCTCATGCACTCCTGCTCCACCTCGCGGTCGAGGTCGTCGGCCAGCATCTCACTGACCAGCACCGCGTCGATCTTCGCCTCGTCCCGCTGCGCGAGCGCGGTCACGGAGTTGCTCAACATGTCCGCGACGAGGGCGCCCAGGTTCAGCACCTTGACGCGAAGGTTATCAAGCTCGATGCTGAAGGTCTGACGTGTGGATACCGTAACCATTGCGATGTCCTCTGCGTGGTGGCTAGCCGAACCTTCCCCGGATGTAGTCGTCGGTGCGTTCGTCCTGCGGCTTTTCGAAGATGCTCGCAGTGGGGCCGAACTCGATCAATTCGCCCATCAGGAAGAAACCCGTCTTATCAGACACCCGTGAAGCCTGGTACATGTTGTGCGTCACGATCACGATAGTATACTTGCACTTCATCTCGAGCAGTAGCTCTTCGATTCTGAACGTCGCCGTCGGGTCGAGGGCCGAGCACGGTTCATCGAGCAGCACGACCTCCGGCTCGACCGCCATCACCCGGGCGATGCACAGACGCTGTTGCTGCCCGCCAGACAGCTCAAACGCCGATTTGCGCAGCTTATCCTTGACCTCGTCCCACAGCGCCGCGCCGCGCAGGCTCTTCTCGACGATGTCCTCGATTGCCGAGACGTTCCGCGTGCCGTGCAGTCGGGGGCCGTATGCAATGTTGTCGTAGATCGACAGCGGGAAGGGATTGGGCTTCTGAAAGACCATCCCGACTCGCTTGCGCAAGTGGACGACGTCCGTGCTCTTCGCGTAGATGTCTCCGCCGTCGAGGCTGACTTGTCCCTCTATGCGCACATTGTCGATCAGGTCGTTCATCCGGTTGAAGCAGCGCAGGTAGGTCGACTTCCCGCACCCGGAGGGCCCGATGAGCGCGGTGATCTCACAGGCCGAGATGCTGGCGTTGATGCCTTTGAGCGCATGCGCCTTGCCGTAGTAAAGGTTGAGGTCTCGCGTCTCCAGTTTCCCACACACGTCATCTCCCGGCAACTGGCAGGCCGCGTTTTCTTGCACAAGTTGAGGCATAGCCACCATCGTCACCACTTCCTGGCCTTTCGCGCGCGGATACGCAAGCTGATCGCGGCGCCGTTCGCGCCCAACACCAGCGCCAGCAGCACCAGCGCGGTACCCCACCGGATCGTTTGCGGCGCGTTCGGCACCTGGGTCGCGACCGAGTACAAATGATACGGCAGCGCCATGCACTGGTTCAGGATCGATTTGGGCAGGCGCGGCAGATAGAAAGCGGCGCAGGTAAACAGGATCGGCGCGGTCTCGCCGGCCGCCCGGCCCATCGACAGGATGACACCCGTCAGGATGCCCGGCAGCGCATTCGGCAGCGTGATTCTCCAGGTCGTCTGCCACTTGGTCGCCCCCAGGCCGAGGCTGGCGAACCGGAACTCCGCCGGCACCTGCCGCAACGCCTCCTCCGACGCCGTGATGACCATCGGCAGCACCAGGATCGCCAGCGTGCACGATCCGGCGAGGATCGAGGACCCAAAGTGGCAGAACAGGACGAACACGCCTAACCCGAACAGCCCGTAGACGATGGACGGCACTCCTGCAAGGTTCACGATAGCCAGCCGGATGATCCGCACGATTGTGCCGCGCCGCGCGTATTCAGACAAGTAGATCGCTGCGCCGATCCCCAGCGGCACCGCCAGCACCAAGGTGCCCACCATCAGGTAGACCGTCCCGATGATCGCCGGGAAGATGCCGCCCTTGGTCATGCCGTCGCTCGGGGCCTGGCTAATGAACTCCCAGTTGATCGCCGGGATGCCGCTCTTCACAAGGAAATAGACGACCAACACCACCGGCAGGATCACCGAGAGCGTGGATAGCGCCAGCAGCCGTAGGGCGAAGCGGTCTCGCGCTTGCGGCCCCAGCAGGCCCCTGGAGACGCCGGATTGGATTGGCGCGGCTCCGGGACCTGGCCCGCCGCCCGAGGCGCCGCCGTTGTCCCCGCCGTGCGTGCGGAGGGGCACAGAAGGCGCAGCGTTAGTATTGGCCAATGTCGTCATGAGGCACCCGCTACCGCGGACCGCCGGATAGCCGCGTCCGCGACCATGTTCACGCAGAATGTGATCACCAGCAGCACCAGGCCGAGCATGAACAGCGCGTGGTAATGCTCGCCGTACTGGGCGGTCTCGCCCATCTCGGCGGCGATGGTCGCCGTCATCGTGCGAACGGGGCGGAAGTAGGCGATGGCGAGGTCGGGCATCACCGGCGAATTGCCGGTGACCATCAGCACGGTCATCGTCTCTCCGATGGCTCGCCCGACACCCAGCATTACCGCGGCGATCAGCCCGGAACTTGCCGCCGGGAAAACCACCCCGCAGATCGTCTGCCATTTCGTCGCTCCGAGAGCGAGCGAGTTCTCCCGGAACGCCCTCGGCACCGCTGCCAACGCGTCCTCCGATACCGTCACGATGGTCGGCAGCGCCATGAAAGCGAGAATGATTGCGCCGGCGAGGGCCGACTGGCCGGTCGGCATGTCGAGGCCATTGTGCAGCCACTCGGGCCGGGTGATGATGTGGCTGAGCGACACTGCGCCCCACTTGAGCGCGGGCCCGAGGACTGCCAGGCCCAGGAAGCCGAGTACGACCGAAGGGATGGCGGCGAGTAGTTCCACCGTCGGCTTGAGGACGTCGCGCACGACCGGCTGGGCCACCTCGGCCAGATACGCCGCACATGCGAGACCCAGCGGGATGGCGATGACCACCGCCCCGAACGTGCACAGCGCCGATCCGGCGATGAGTGGCAGATACCCGAACAGGGGCGGCTCCGAGATGGGACGCCACACCTGGCCGGTCAAAAGCTGCCACAGCGACTGCCCTTTCAGGACAGGCAGGGCGTCCCGCAGCAAGAAGGCGAAAATGAGCACGACGAAGACCACCGAGGCCACGCCGGCGGCCTCGATGAGCTTCTCGATGATGCGTTCTGACAGTCGTGAGTGTCGCTTGCGCATGTTCCGCGATTCCGTAGGCGTCGTTTCGGTCCGTAACTGCACTGGGTGCCATATTGCAGGCAGATTAGATAGGGCCGCGTCGCTGGGTCCGCGGCCCTATCCGTCCTTGGGAGGGACAATTGGGGCGATGTCCGTCGCCGTTATTTCTTCGTTGCTTCCGGCGCCTTGGTCAGCGGAACGAAGTCCTTGGCTGCGACGACCTTCTGGCCGTCCGGCCCGAGGCACCAGTCGATGAACGCCTTCGCTGCGCCGCTTGGCTCGCCGTTCGTGTAGCACATCAGCGGGCGGGAGATCGGATATGTGCCGTTGGATACCGTCTCAACGGAGGCCTTCACGCCATCCGCGCCGGCTTTCGTCGCTACGGCGATGACCTTGATGGTGTCCTTGATGTAGCCCAGGCCGACGTAGCCGATGGCCTTGGGGTTCTGGACGACCTGATCGACGATGGCCTCAGTCGAGGGCTGGAACAGGACGCTCTTCGCATACTCGGCCTTGCCCTTTTCGTCGCCCTTGTTGAGGACCTTTTCCTTGAAGTACACATGGGTGCCGGAGCTGACGTCGCGAGACAGGACCACGATCTCTCCGTCTTTGCCGCCCACGGCCTTCCAGTTCGTGACCTTGCCGGTGAAGATGTCGGCAAGCTGGTCGATGCTCAGCTTCGTGACAGGGTTATCCTTGTTGACGATGACCCCGATGCCGTCGTAGGCCATGATGAACTCCTTGGGAGTAACACCCTTGGTCTTGGCATCGGCAACTTCTGTGTCCTTGACCTTGCGCGACGCGTTCGCGATCTGGCAGGTGCCATCGATCAGCGCCGTGATTCCGACGCCCGAGCCGCCGCCACTGACCGAGATTGCGGCGCCCGGATTGCTCTTCTGGTACTCCTCAGCCCACGCCTGCGACAGTTGCAGCATCGTGTCCGATCCCTTAACCTGAACCTGCTCGCCGCCGGCTGCGGGACCGCCCTTGGCCTGCATTCCCGGACCGCCCGTCATCGGACCCGGAGGGGTCATGCCGCCTTGAGGCTGCTTGGGGCCGCAGCCACAAAGCAGCGCAACGGCAGCGGCAACCACTCCAAGAGTGACGACGCCAGCCCACGTCTTAGCGAAGCGTAATGTCATCATGCTTTCTCCCTCTTCGCGAGCGCGATGCAACTGCGCACCCGTATTTGCTGGAAAAAGCATAGATTCCGGGGGTAAAGGCGGAGTTAAGCCAAAATTAAGGGGAGGTTAAGGAACGAGGAACGTCGTAGATGAAGCGCGAAAGCCATCTTTCACAAGGACAAATCGGGGGTTGGCGTCTCGCCCGCCGTTTCACCCCTCACTGCAAGGCCGACCATCATCGCAGCGGATGCGACGACCCCTATCGGCCATATATGCCACGCCGCCCTCCAGGCCGCGGCCGATCCGCGAGCCCTCCCCACCCGATCCAGCACCCGCCCGCTCGCCCAGCCTGATGTCGCCGAGCCGACGTAACCCAGCGAATCGATGATCCCCGCGGCCGTCGCGGCCTTGTTATGGGCAACCACGTTCACGGGCATCGCGCAGGCCATGAGAGATGCGGGCACCGATGACAGCACCCCCAGCAGCGGGATGGTGGCCCATAATGACCTCGGCAGCCGCTCGGTCAGATACGGAACCGCGTAGATCAGGACGGCGAGGGCGGCCAGCAGCGCCGCGACGGCGAGTGGCCGGGCCTTTGCCTTGCGGCGCGTTACCACCGTCAACACCGTGCAACCGATAGCCCCGCCGAGCGGCAGCAGGAATGCCTGCGTTGATGCTGCGCCCGCGGCCAGCCCGCGCGCTTCGGCAAGATAGTGCGGCATCCAGTCCAAAAGCCCGTGATACCCGAAGTTGAAGCACAGCATCGCGCACCCCAGCGCCCAGAGCCGCGCGTCGCGCAGGCTCGAGGGGGCGCAGGCTGTCGGACTTGTAGCCGATACGGCAGTCTGATCCGCCTCGGCCTCTTCGTCCGTCAGGCCGACATCCGACGGGTGCTCGCGGAACGCGATGACCAGCAGCACGACCACGCCGACACATATCCACGGCGGCACCCAGAACGCGTAGCGCCAGCCATAACGCTCGGTCAGGTGGCCGGCCAGCAGCCAGCTCACCCCGCTGCCGAGGATATACGAGACGCCGATGATCCCCGAAGCCGCGTCTCGCAGCCGTGCCGGGAACCAGTTCGCGATTGTGCGCACGACCGGCGTCCAGCCGCAGGCCTGGAAGTAGCCGTTCGCGGCCCAGACGAGGGCCATGTAGCGGAAGTCGCTGAGGTGGGAGAAGATGGCGTTAAGACCCGCTGAGGCGAACAGGCCTGTCAGCAGCAGACGGCGCGGCCCCAGCCGGTCGGACAGGATGCCATTTGCCAACTGTCCGACGGTGTAGACGGCCTTCAGCAAAGACAACAGGATGCCGAGCTGGCGCTTCGACAGCCCCTCGGCGGCGGCCAGGTCGCTTTGCGCCGCGGCGAGGTTCACGCGGCACAGGTAAAACGCGGCATACGCCACCCACAGCAGCGTGATGGTCTGCTTGCGCCACCTGGACAGCGCCGCTCTGGCAATGTCGTAGTGCGTCAGATCGCGTTCCTGCCGCGTCATTCCGGCTTTTTCGACGGCAGCAGCACGCTGAACGTCGATCCCTTCCCCGGTTCGCTTTCCGCCCACACCTTCCCGCCGCTGGCCTCGACCGCGTGCTTCACAATCGACAGCCCCAGCCCCGTCCCGCCCAGCGCCCGCGAGCGCGCCTTATCGACCCGGTAGAAGCGCTCGAAAATGCGCTCGAGGTCCTCCGGCGGGATGCCGACGCCGGTGTCGCTGATGCGGATGTGCACCCGGTCGCCCTCCGCCTCGGCGGAAGCCATGATGCGGCCGCCGGCGGGCGTGTATTTGACTGCATTGTCCATGAGATTCACGATCGCCCCCTGCAGGCCGTCCGGGTCGGCATACAATTCCAGCCCCTTCGGCGCCGAGATCGAGATGACGACTCGCTTCGCCTCGGCCTGCGGCTGCAGTCTCTCCGCAGCGCGGGTGAGCATCGGAAGGATGGCGGTGTGCTTCGGCTTGAGCCGCTGCTCGGTGCCCTCGAGACGCGCAAGCTGCATCATGTCGTCCAACAGCGTCGTCAGACTCGTCGTATGGCTCACGATCTGGCCGAGGAAGTTCGGCCCCGCCACGGGATCGGTGAGGGCCCCCGCTTCCAGCGTCTCGGCGAGGGCGCGGATTGCCGCCACCGGCGTGCGAAGCTCGTGGCTGGCATTCGCCACAAAGTCTCGCCGGACATGCTCGACCCGCCGCGCCTCGGTGAGATCGCGAAGCACGATGACCGCGGCGATGGGACGCCCATCCTGCAGTTCGATGGGGCTGGCGGTGGCCGCCAAAGCGCGCTCCTGCGGCTCGGCCACCCGGATCTCGGTGCTCGCGGGCACGCCCAGACGCAGGGTGCGCGTCGCCAGGTCGGCCAGCTCGTAGTCGATAGCCACTTCTGAGATGCGCCGGCCGACAGCCCTCTCCGCCGACACGCCGAAGAACCCTTCCGCCGCCGCATTCAGCAGTTCGACCTTCTCATCCGTGCCCACGACGATCACGCCGTCGGCCATCTGCACGAGGATCGCCCGCAGTCTCTGCGCCGTCTCCTGCTCGCGGTCGATGCGGTCCTTGAGATCGCGGGTCATCGAGTTGAGCACCCCGGCCAGGTCGGCGACCTCATCACGCGAAGAGACTCGGGCCTGCGCCTCGAAATCCCCCCGGGCAACTCGCCGCGCCGCCGCCGCGACTCGCCCGAGCGACCGCGTGACCGTCCCCGCCAGCCACGCGCTGGCGATCAACCCGAGCGCGGCGGCGATGATGGCGGCGAGAAGCACCGCCCGGCGCAACCCTGCCGAGGCGCTCTCGACATACGTTAGCGGCAGCGCCGTTCGCACCACCAGCCCCGAAGGGTCGGTGACGGCGACATAGAGCATGTCGATTTGCAGCGTATCACTGCGGCGGATCGCCGAGCCGCTCCCGCTGGCGCGCGCCTCGACGACCTCCGGCCGTGTGTTGTGGTTCTCCATCGTGAGCGGGTCGTGCTCGGTATCGCCGAGGACCTTGCCATCGGCCGCGATGAAGGTCACGCGCTCGGACAGCTCCCCGCCGAGGAACTTCGCTTCGGCATCCATCTCCGCCGGCGTCCTGGTCCGCTCGCCCCCGGTAATGATGTTGCGCACGATCAGACATTGGGATCGAAGCGTCTCCTGAAGCGCCTCGGTCATGCGCTCCCTGACCGCCCCCTCGATGGAAGCGCCCAGCGCCGCCGTCAGCGCCACAACCAGCGCCCCATACATGAGTGCCATTTTCCAGCGTAGCGTGATCCGCATTGAGGTCTCCAGGCGGTGAAAGGTCAGGTTCTGACGTTCAAAATCGCGGGGATTTGGGGGACGCAGTCCCCCAAGGTGTTAAGGCCGTTCACCAGTCGCGCCGTGCGTACAACGCCGTCTGCCAAAGATTCACTATCACTATAGCCCTAGCCGATCTTTGACACTCGCCCCTTGTTTTTGGGGGTCAAGAGGGCCACGAAGCCCTGATACTCCGAGGGGCGAGTCCGGAATCAGGCCCAAAATGTAGTGCCAACAAATCAATATTTTAC
>Ga0181520_10002779_pt1 | contig 31887 bp, 27 predicted proteins | sample PEATcosm2014_Bin_29_FD_132451 | JGI IMG/M metagenome (GOLD analysis project Ga0181520, IMG submission 132451) | Peatland microbial communities from MTU Mesocosm Facility, Houghton, MI, USA - PEATcosm2014_Bin02_30_metaG | ecosystem: Environmental > Terrestrial > Soil > Wetlands > Peat | place...
CCCAGCGGCTTTCTGCCCATCCATGCGGGCAACATCCGCGAGACCCCGCTCGCAGAGATCTACCGCAACGCGCCCATTTTCAAGTCCCTGCGCGACACCAGCAAGCTCGAAGGCAAATGCGGCGCTTGCGAGTACAAGGAGATCTGCGGCGGCTCCCGCGCACGCGCCTACGCCGTCACCGGCGATCCCCTGGCCCAGGAACCCTGCTGCATATACCAACCCAAGCACTGGGACCCGGAGTTGGAGAGCCACGCCGCGGCCTTCGCGCAGAGCTAGCGTTCAGCGTTTAATTTCTGGCTACCAGCTCAGAGTCCAGATATTATTTGCAAGACCTGGTCCATTCGCCACGGCTGGTTGATGCAACGGCTCCCTTTGCGCTTGGATGGGATGTACAATCCATCTTCAGGGGAGATCCTTATGACATTATTTAATTCGCCGCGGCGCGATTTTCTGCGCTCGGGCGGTATTGGGTTGGCAGCTGCCGCGATTCCCGGCATTTCATATGCTGCGGCAGAGAACAGCAAACCAGCCCCCAATCCTTCCTCGGCGATCTTTGATGTACGCATCTATGGCGCAACGGGCGACGGCAAGACGCTGGACACGGCGGCCGTGAACAAAGCCATTGAAGCCGCGGCGGCCAGCGGTGGCGGAGTGGTTCTCTTCCCTACCGGCAGCTACCTCTGTTTTTCCATCCACCTGAAGAGCAATATTCACCTGCATCTGGAGCAAGGCAGCGTCCTCATCGCCGCCGATTCGCCCAAGGCTGGTGAAACAACCGGATACAACGGGGGCGCTTATGATGCGGCCGAACCCAAGACCGAGTGGGATGCCTACCAGGATTATGGGCATAACCACTGGCATAACTCGCTGATTTGGGGCGAAGATATCCACGACGTAAGCATCACCGGTACCGGACTCATCTGGGGTAGAGGGCTGAGCTTCGGGGCAGGTAGAGGAACCCGCGGCAACTATCCAATCTATGTGGCCGAGCAGCCGGGAGTAGGCAACAAGGCCATCGCGCTCAAGAACTGCCGCCATGTTCTGCTGCGCGACTTTGCCATGCTCAAGTGCGGCCACTTTGCGCTATTGCTGACTGGCGTCGACAACCTGACCATCGACAATCTCATCATCGATACCGACCGCGACGGCATCGATATCGATTGCTGCCAGAATGTGCGCGTCTCCAACTGCACCGTCAACTCGCCTTGGGACGACGGCATCTGCCCTAAGTCGAGTTACTCGCTGGGTTATGCGCGACCAACAAGAAATCTGACCATTACTAACTGCTGGGTCACGGGATATTACGAGTTAGGCTCGGTCCTGGAAGGAAGTTATAAAAAGTTTTTGCCAGATTTGCCTGTGATACCCCATGGCCGTATCAAATGCGGAACAGAATCGAATGGCGGTTTCATCAACATTACCATCTCCAATTGCGTCTTCGAGGGCTGCCAGGGATATGCTCTGGAATCGGTCGATGGCGCGCTGCTGGAAGACATCACTATCACCAATACGACCATGCGCGATATGTTCTCTGGGCCGATCTTCCTGCGGCTCGGCGCGCGGCTACGCGGTCCCAAGGAGAGAACCAAGGTCGGAACGCTGAAGCGCATCCTGATCAGTAACCTTGCCTGCTACAACGCGCCGCTGAATCACTGCTCGGTTTTGAGCGGCATTCCCGGCAATGCAATTGAAGATGTGAAGCTCTCCAACATTTATATCGAGACAGTAGGCGGCGGAACGGAGGAGATGGCAAAGATTCAACCGCCGGAGAACGAGAACAAGTATCCGGAGCCGTCGATGTTCGGGCCGCTGCCGGTGTCGGGCTTTTTTATGCGGCATATGCGCAATGTGGAGATGAGCCACGTGGAGATTGCCAACTCGACTCCCGATGCGCGTCCAGCGTTTTATCTCACAGATGTGGAGCGGGCAGATTTTTTTGCCGTGACGGCTCCTCGCGGATCGGACGGAGCCTTCGCTCTGCACGGCGTAAAGGACCTGCGCATAGGCTGGAGCCGGACGGCGGCGGATGCAACGCTGGCCAGCGTGGATGACAAGATACTGTAAGCGGCGCGGCAGGCCACGCCAAACGGTGTGGCCCTTGGTGTTCGCCTCGAATCAACGCGCTACAATCACACGAGTTTCATGAAAGTGCTTTTTTCCAGCGCAAGCTTGGGAAGCCGATGCCCTACACTCAACAAACCGAAGGCAATCAGCCCCACCGCAGGGGATGGAACTGCTCTAATAGAAGGTGAGGGAGTTCATGCGGACGGCAATCATTGGCGGCGGAATCGCAGGTCTGGCGGCAGCCTATGAGTTGGAGCAGGCGCGCAGGGCCGGCAACAAGGTCGAGTACACGCTCTATGAGTCGCGCAACAGGCTGGGCGGGTCTTTGTCTTCAGAGATCGTGGACGGAGCGGTGCTGGAGCGCGGCCCAGATTCTTTTTTGACTGAGAAGCCGGCAGCAGCCGAGCTTTGCCGCGAGCTGGGTCTGGGCTCCGAGCTGACCCCCTCGAACGATGCCGACCGCAAAACCTATATTGTTGTCCGCAACCGTCTCATCCCGCTGCCCGACGGACTGATGTTCCTGATTCCCACCAAGCTGATTCCCACGGCGCTGACCCGCCTTTTCAGCCTGCCCACCAAGATTCGCATGGGGATGGAACTGCTGCTTCCGCCGCGGCCTTCAAGTCAAGATGAGTCGGTGGCCGCGCTCGTCGAGCGCCACTTTGGCCGCGAGGTTGTCGATCGGCTCGCCAGTCCGTTGCTGAGCGGCATTTTTGGCGGCGATGCCGCGCATCTGAGCGCTCGCACCGTGTTGCCGCGTCTGGTGGAGATGGAAGAAGACTACGGCTCACTCACTCGCGGAATGTTGGCCGCGCACCGCATGATGCGCGCCAGAATCAAGGCTGCCGCAAGGACTGCGCGTCCAGCGAACGTAAAAGGCAGCGCGTTGGCAGTACGATCTATCTTCACAGCGATGCGCGGCGGCATGAACCAGTTGGTCGACGCCGTGGCCGCGCGTCTTGACCCAGCCTCGGTGCGTCTCTCTACGCCGGTCAACGGCCTGGAAAAAGTGGCCGATGGCTGGAAGGTTGTAGCTGGCGGAAAATCCGAGGTCTACGATGCAGTCATCCTGGCCGCGCCCGCATGGGCCGCCGCCGAACTGCTTGTCCATACTGACCCGCAGTTGGCCGAGGAGCTGCGCGCGATTCCTTACTCCTCGTCGATCACTATCAATCTGATCTACGATGAAGACCAACTGGGCCGCTTGCCCGACGGATTCGGTTTCCTGGTTCCGGTGGTAGAAGGCCGCTCCATGCTGGCCTGCACCTTTGTTCATCGCAAATTTCTGTGCCGCACGCCAACGGGCAAGGTGGTGCTGCGCGCATTTTTGGGCGGGATGAAAAACGAGTCGCTGATTGATGCGCCGGACGCCGAGTTGCTGGCCACGGTGCGCCGCGAACTGAGCGAGATTCTCGGCGAAAGCGTTCTGCCGTCAACAGCAGAGCCAGAATACACTCAAGTTTCGCGCTGGCCGCGAGCCATGGCCCAGTACGCCGTTGGCCACCAGGAGCGCATGATGCGCATTACCGCTCGCGTCGCCGCACTGCATGGATTGCAGTTGGCCGGCAACGCCTACGACGGCATCGGCATCTCCGACTGCATCCGGCTGGGACGAAAAGCGGCGCGAGAGCTGTTATCGAGTCAACAGGTCAGCTAATCAACTAGATACCCGTTAGTAGTTCTGTGGCTTCCCACCCATTCCGCAGAAAAATGCGGAATGGATGGGGCACGGAATTTATAACTCACTCCGACTTAAGACTTTCTGCTGCTATCTTGGCACCACCGGCAAAATAAACGCTGAGGGATGCGCGGCGTCGTGAAGAATAGTGTTGGTCGCCTTCACAAAGATATCGCTCGTACTCGCGGGTTTGCCGGTATTCAGATTGCGGTCAAAACGCGGAAAGTTGCTGCTGCTCACTTCCAGGCGGATTCGGTGGCCCTTCAAAAAGACATTGCTTGTGGACCACAGATCGATCTTGTACTCATAGACCTTGCCGGGAACGATAGGCTTGGCCTCTAAGGTTGACTCGCGATAACTGGCGCGCAAAATCCCTTCAGTTAGATTCTGTGCAAAGCCATTGGGCCACACATCGACTAACTTGGCGGTAAAGTCCGTGTCCACGGCCGAAGACTTGGCGTATAAGTCGAGTGTTACAGGACCTGTAACTTCGACATCGCTGTCGAGAGGCGGCGTTGAGTAGACCAGCACATCTGCGCGGCTTTCAACTTCTTTCTGATCGCGAGGTCCGGGAGCAAGGTGAGGCGCATCACAGCACAACGGTCCTCCGACGGTGGGAGCGGGATTGGCTGGATCGTAGACAAATTGATCCACCCTCTGCTTATCGGGCGCAGCCGTGGAAAGCTCTCCGTCGCCCGCGGCGCTGTTGGCTTCGCCAGCTGAACGCAGATAATATTTGGCCGGCTTCGCCCGCTCCAGCGGCCAGGCCTCTTCATCGCGCCACTTGTTCTCGCCCATTACGAAAATCTTGACCGGCTTGCCGCTGGCGAATTGATTCTGCTTTCCAAGAAAGAGATAGTCGTACCAATCAAGCGTAATCTCGTTCTCGTCAAAGGGCGCATCGGCGCCAAAATCGACCTCGCCGATGGTGCGGCCCCAGCCGGAGTGGCCGCCAATAGCAACCACAAGCTGTTGTCCGTTACGCGCCGCCTCCGTGCCGGCGTTAGCTTTCAATCCTATGTAGTTGCGTAGCGATCCACCCTGGAAGATGTCGTACCATGCGGCGATGGTCAGCGCGGGAACCTGAATCTTCGCGTAGTTCTCTTCAATCGACCATTGCTTCCAGTAACTGTCGTAAGTAGGATGATCAAGCCAATCTTGAAAGTAAGGGGCCAGAGTATGAGTTAGTCCAGCGCCATCTTGAGCGAGGTTGACGTTGAAGACCGGAAACTGGCTCAGCGGCAGAACCTTACTGCCAAGCATTGCATTTGCCCCTTGCCGCACGGTGCGATTCATGGTGTCCTGCGCCAGGCCGGAGGTCCACGATTCATTGAACCACTGCTCGAATGCTCCGCCCTGATAAGTCCAGTTTTCGTGGTAGTTACTGGCAGTTACAACCGGGCAGATTCCCGCCAGATGCGGTGGATGACTGATGGCGGCAAGCATCTGCGTCGCGCCTACATAGGAACCGCTGTACATTCCCACCTTGCCGTTGGAGTGAGGCAACGCAGCCGCCCACTCGACGGCGTCGTATCCGTCGTCGATCTCGTGCTTGAATGTGTACCACTCGCCCTCGGAGGCAAACCGTCCGCGCACATCCTGCGCCACCACCATGTAGCCACGCGCCACAGCCTTGCGTGCAAAGTTCGCGGCGCCGTCCTTGTTATAGGGCGTGCGTGTGAGCAGCACGAAAAACGGACCGTCGCCGGAAGGCCGGTAGATGTCAGCACGCAGCGTCACGCCATCACGCGTTTGCATCGCTACATTACGTTCGATGACGATATCGGCAGCGGTCTGTCCCTTGACAGCGACGCACGGCAGCAGGGTTACAACAAAAGCCAGCAGGCAAAGATTCTTTTTCAGCACGATATTCCCCCAAGGCTAAAGCCGAATTCATTTTAACGTTTGGGCCTCAAGAGAAATCCGGTAAGAAATAACCTATATCCCTCCCGCGCCCAGCAAAATGCCGATGCCGTAAGTGACTGCGCCTTCCAGAGCGCCGACGGCGGTCATCTCGAATCCGGAGGACCACCAACTGCGGACGGTGATCAGCGACTTGGCTGCGCCAACGGCAAAATGCGCGGCCAGCGAGACCACAGCGGCGGCAATCACCGCGGTCATACCATTCAGAAAGAAGAAGGGAATGACGGGGATAAACGCGCCAACGGCGGTGGAGAGCGCGCCAGAGCCTGCCGAGACCCAGGGATTGGCAAGCGCCTCTTCGCTGGTGCCGAGGCGCTCCGAGGCCAGCGCGCGAAGCATCTGCTCCGGATCTTTGGCGATATGGTTCACCATGTGGTCGGCGTCAGATTCGGGCAGGCCCTTTACCTGGTAGTAGAGCGAGAGCAGCTCGCGGGCCTCGGGCGTATTCATCTTGATGGCCTCACGCTCGCGGGCGATCTCCGCCATGTAAATTTCGCGCTCGCTCTTGGCGGCCAGATACGCTCCGGAGCCCATGGAAAGAGCTGAAGCGATCATGCCGGAGAGACCGGCCAGCAGCACATAGGTGTGTTGGGCGGCGGGGTTGGCTGCGGTGGCTCCGGCCACGCCGCTGACGATGCCGAAGATGGCGCCCAGCCCGTCGTTGACGCCGTAGATGGCGTCGCCGATCCAGCTTCCTGGCTGCTTGCGACCCTGGCTGCGCTTGGCCAGCAGCTCTTCCAAAACCGCCTTGGGGTCGATCTTGGGCGCGCCCGCCGGGGCCTGGTAATGGCCGCGAATGAGCGAACCCAGTTCGCGATGGTGGTCCCTTTCGTCCTCAATCACGTGCTCGAGAATGGCGATGGACTCCGGGTCGCCCAGGCTTTTAAGTTGCTCGCCGTAGCTGGCGATGGCGCGGCTCTCCTCGATCTCCAGGCGTCTGAGGGCCATCCTCACGCCACCAGCGCGGCTGGCCAGCGAGTCGGCGTCGCCGCCGGGGCTGCCGTGATAAACCGGCTCGGGGCCACCTAACTCCACGATGCGCCCGTGCCACAATGCGGCGTGCTCCCACTCGGCGCCGGCCAGGTGGCGCAACACCTGCGCGCGCAACGGCTCCGTGTCCCGGTCGGCCAACGCCAGGTAGGTGTGATAGCCCTCCATCTCCGCCTTCCAGTTGCCTTCCAGCGCCGCCAGAACTCTCTTTAGTTTTGCGCCGCTCAATGTTTCCTTGGCCATGTATTTCTTCTCCTCGCTTTGCATTGAGAATAAGGCATTTCAGCCTCTTACGGCGCTGTTTTCCAGATTTCCACAAACACTTTCAAATTTCCGTGAATCACCCAGCTTCTGCACAGCCCGCCCTCATGCCAAAATAAATTCAATTCGTAGATCTACCTAGATGATGAGTGATCTACGGACAAAACAAAGGCGCCAAGGATATGCAAATCCCTGACGCCTTAATGGTGACCCCGTAGCTCAATTGGATAGAGCACCCGCCCGCTAAGCCGGAGATGAAGGTCCGATCCCTTCCGGGGCCACCAACAGAATGAATCCTAAAGATAAGTCCCCTGTGGAAACAAGTGCAAAAATAGAAAAATCAAAATATCTTTTTCATCGGCAATCACTTCGACTCAGTTGCTAGATTCCCACATAATTCCTCGCAATTCACACGCGGTTTCCCGCGCCCCTCGTCCTACACTCTTCTGATATGGCCACTCTTCCCAACCTGGCGTTCGACTCCGTTCTGCCGGCCAATGTGGACGCCGAGAAGACCATCCTCGGCGCTATCCTGCTGGACAACACTGCCCATGCCGAGACCGCCGAAAAACTTACAGATGAGGATTTTTCCCTCGACTCGCACCGCCGCATCTTCCAGCGCATGACGGAGTTGATCAATGGCCAGAAGGCGGTGGACATCGTCACCCTGGCCAACGAGTTGGCCCGCTACAAGGAGATCGAAACCATAGGCGGCGTGGCTTACCTGGCCTCGCTCACCGAGGGTTTGCCGCGCCGCCCGGCCATCGAAGAGTACATCCGCATCGTCAAGGACAAGAGCCTGCTGCGCAAGCTGATGCTCATCTGTTCGACGGCCATCGCGCGCGCCGCCGATCAGGGCGAGTCCGCGCTCGGAGTTCTGGACGAGACCGAGGCCAAGCTGCTCGAAGTCAGCGAACAGGGCCTCACCCAGGGTTTTCAGTCCCTCGAAGAGATTGTCCAGCACTCCTTCGGCACCCTCGACAATTTATATAAGAACAGCCGCGAGATCACAGGCCTGGCCACTGAGTTTATTGACTTTGATCGCATGACCAGCGGCCTGCAGAAGGGCGAGCTGATCATCATCGCCGCCCGCCCCTCCATGGGCAAAACCGCGCTGGCAATCAACATCGCCGAGAATGTAGCCGTCAACGGCAAGGCCATTGTGGCCGTCTTCAGCCTGGAAATGAGCAAGGAGTCGCTGTTGCGCCGCATGTTGGCCAGTCAGGCAGGTGTGGACCAGCGCAGGCTGCAAACCGGCTTCCTGCCAGATGAAGACAAAACTAAATTGCATCAGGCATTGAACCAACTGGTCGAGACGCGCCTCTTCATCGACGATACGGCCGCCATCTCGCTGGCCGAGATGCGCGCCAGGGCACGGCGGCTCAAGCACACCCGCGGCGGCCTTGACCTGATTGTGGTGGACTATCTGCAACTGATGACCGCCACCGTGCCTTCGTCCGGCAAAAGAAATTACGAGAATCGCACCCAGGAGGTCTCGGCTATTTCCCGCGGACTCAAAGCCCTGGCCAAGGAACTGAACGTACCGGTGGTGGCGCTCTCCCAGCTCTCCCGCGCCGGCGTGCAGCGCAAAGACGATCACCGCCCCCAGCTCACCGACCTGCGCGAATCAGGCACCATTGAGCAAGACGCCGATGTGGTCGCCTTCATCCATCGCGAGGCCTATTACAGCAAAGATAAAGAGTCTTTGAGCGAGGTGGACAAAGCCAAATCAGAGATCATCATCGAGAAGCAGCGCAATGGCCCCACCGGCACGGTTCAACTGTACTTCAACTCGCGTTTCACGCGCTTTGAGAATCTGGACACGAGTCATGGGGCTTGAGCGCGGTCAGCGAAGACTCTAAATGGGATGCGGTGCTGTGTTGTTGGCGCTAGTGACGTTGTCGGGCGTATCCGTGAACGATTTGCCCTCTCCGTAGGCGTACTTCTTGTAGTTGGAGCCGATCTTGCGGATCGCATCTTTCCAGCCATCATCCCATGTAACCTGCGCCTCGCCGTCTACGTAGGCCCACTTGCCATGTTCGTGATGGAGCGACCGCCAGGCGTCGCCATTCTCCTCTAGCGTGATGTAGAAGTTGAATCCGTTGCCTTCGCCAACCTCCCATTTCCCCAGAAAACGGCCTCGTGAGGGCAATTGGGAGTTGCTGGGTGCGCTCTCTCCGGCTGCGGCGGTGGCTGCGGGAAACTCGACCCGCTCAATATCGCAGAGATTGTAGCTCTGCCGGTGCCCATCCTTGAAGACAATCAAGATCTTGCCCGAGCCGCATTTAGTGGACGGGGGCGTGTTGGCAAAACCACTGGGAACCGCGAGACAAAGCATTGTAGCCAAGGCGGCAACGCTGACGATCAAACGCATGGGAATCTCCTTTAAATGACCGGCGCGACGGTGAACCAACTCGACCGCGCCAAACTCATTTACGCAACTCGTGTCTCTATAGTTCCCGTAAATTCATCTGTCTCGCGAAATATGAGAGAGACCTTGACTCCCACACTGTTTTAAGTCGATTCGTTCCCTCGGCTCTTCATGGCTCATTCAAAATCAACGCGATACGCCCCACAATCAGTTCGCTGGGCGGCTCGCCGGAGTTCACCTCGAGCAGGTCCACGGGAAAGGCAATATTGTGCGGCCTGAGTACCAGCCGATTGGTCACAAAATCCACGTACCGCAGCATCAGATGGGAGCCGTGCCGCACGGCATATAAGTTGGGCCGGTTAGGCCTGTAGGGCATCAGCGAGTTGTAGTGCCGGTCGATCAGCGTGATAGCCTCCGGTAGCACCAGCGGCTCCATGGGCAGTGCGTCGGCGGCTGGAATGCGCACCGCCACAAATCGTTGCCAGGCGCGGCGGGGGGCCGACACGCGCGCCCGGATAGACTGTAGCAGCCCGGAGGGCATATGCAGCATGGTCTGCGCGGCTGAAGGCCGGATGAACGGTTCAAACAGGGCTGTCGCGTGGCTGACGACAGGAACTGTGCTGCCCTCTTCGCCCGCTGGAAAGGCATCGCGCTGATAGACAGCGGGCAATAGTTCGCCAGAGGTCATGTGCTGCGCCGCCAGAATTCGGTCCATCGCTTCCAGTGAGAGCTGCCGCCTATTGTGCAGAAAATTCGACAGATGCGATTGCCCAAACCCGGTCTGGCGCGCAAGCAGCGAGACGCTCACCGTTCCCCGCTGTATCCTGCGTAGCAGTTCCAGACGGAGCCGCTCGTGCATCTGAGTAAAATTCATCTGTGGATAATCCGCCACCAGCAATAGAAGGGAACATCCTTTATTTTCTGATGGAAAACCTTAAGGACTAATTGGCCTTCATTTTCCGCGCTTTATGACGGAATGAAAAGAGAGAAAGAGGAAGTCTGCTGAAGAAGATTGACGTATAAGAAGCAATTATCTAGATTTGCTTTACTTAATACGGTGCTGACGTGTGGGAATCTTGGGAGAAACGCTTCGTTGCCGACAGGCTGTAAGAGGTGATTATTGCCCCTTCCAGCGGTTAATGAACAATTTCCGGGCGATGAAAATCTTTTCCGGCTATCTCCTCCACACCCCAAAACGCTTTGCAGACGCGTCTAGGAAATGCCAGCCATCGAAATTCCAGATTCTGCGCGCCATGAGCATGACAAAAAACGAGAGAATACGGGCAGCGATCCCCCATCAGGGCACTAGAACCCTGAGCAGATTTGCCCGGTTTTTCCTGCCCCGCGGAAACAGGGTATTAATGCGAATCCGTCGGGAGAGTACGGGAATACGGAGAATACGTCATGGATTTGCGCGTGCAATTGAAAATTTGCGAGGGGTGCGGTTGTCTTTGGTACCGTGCCCAGACCCAAGGGAGTGTGTATTGCAAGGAATGTGAGGTGAAACTGAAAGACTTTCCAACTCCGGAAAGCCGCAAACGGCGCGGACGACCCGGGAGCAAGACGCTGGTCAGAGTCTGGGCAGTGGCTGAAGTAACAGGAGGCGCCCAATGAGCGCCGCCCCTCAGTTACCGGTAGTTTGGGAAGAAGGCAGCCCACAGACAAGTGGATACGAAGAGCCAAGAAAGTGGCAACCAAGACCGGAGGTGGCGCCAGCCACAAAACCGGCCGTAAAATCACCAGCCGCCGGACCACTAGTCAGCCTGGGCTTCTACCGCAGGCACACCGAAAGCCTGTTGCGGCGTTACCTCTACGCATCCATGCAGGTGGGCAGGGCGCCCAACATCCTCGGCGACCCAATCGCCCGGGGCTGGTGCTCCAGCCGTCCCATCCGCACCTTCGAGGACGCCATCATCTTCGTCCTCGACGTAGAAAGATGCCTCAGCCAGCTTGGTTCTCTTGACCGCATGATGCTCAGTCGCATCGTGCTCCAGGAGTACACCCAGGCCGAAGCAGCATCCCTATTGGGGATGGGTATTCGCACCATTTCCTACAAATTCCCAGCAGCTTTGGACAATCTGACAGAAAAACTGCTGGAGGCGGGACTTTTGGTGCTGCCGATCTGATGTGTAGAAAACCAGCCAGTGAAGGGGAGATGCGTCTGAACACTCCCCTTTGCTGGATGCAATACACAAAGACCTGTTACGTCGCCCCTCATTCTGTCCCGCTCCCAAAACCGAACCCTCCAAATAATGGGAAAAATCACATAACAAAAAACTCACTCCATACGTTTTCCCATTGAGCGCGTGACTGCAACCGGCCTAGGGTCCAAGTGTGGGCGATTCCTATACCCCAATGACCATGCACGCAAGCGAGATACCTCTTCCCAAAGAACTGACCGGCCATCTGACCGAGGTGGCGCTCGGCTGCCAGCGCATGTTGCAGGAAAACCCCTGCCATCCGCAGGCGCTGGTGGGCATCACTCTGGTGGCACTGGCCAGCGGCCAACCCGAGGCCGCTGTCAAGATGGCCCGGGCCGCAGTGGCCGCCGCGCCGCGCATGGTCAACACCTGGGTTGCGCTGGGCCAGGCACTCATGGCTGCCGGCCGCTACGATGAGGCGGAACGCGCCTACATTCATGCCATCAGCCTGGACGGCGCAAACCCGCTGGCGCGCATGGGATTGGGAGAACTGAAGCTTGCCTCCGGACAACCTCTGGAGGCAATGAGTGAGTTTGAACTCGCCCTCAAGCGTCAGCCCTCGCTGGCTGGGGCACACATGGGCCTGGGCAACGCACTGGCCTATCAGGACCGCAACCAAGAGGCTCTGGCACGCTACCAGCAAGCGATAGCACTCTGTCCGCGGTTTCCCGAGGCCGAGTTTGCCGTCGGCTTTGTCCTGGCGCGCATGGGCAAGCCCAAGGAGGCCGAGGCTCACTACCGCCGCGCCGTTACCCAGCGCCCGGACTTTGCCGTTGCCTGGGTCAATCTTGGCACTCTGCTGCGCGAGCAGGGGCGCGAGGTCTACGCAGAAGCCGCCTATCAACGGGCTGTTAAACTGCAACCCGGCCTGGTTTCCGGTTGGGTCAATCGGGCGATTCTTGAGCGCGAGCGTCATCGCCCCGCCGAGGCAGAAATCTATCTGCGCAAAGCCTTTGCTATCAATCCAGAGAAGGTGGAAACCTTGATCACCTGGTGCCAGTTCCGCGCCGCGGAGCGTGACAGGGCTGGCGCATGGCAGTGGCTGCGCTGGGCTCTGGCTCGCGAGCCGGAGAATGCAGAGGCCGTCAACATGCACGGCATCCTGCTCCACAAGGAAGGCCGCTTCGAGGAGGCTGTTGAGATTTTCAAGCAAGCCGAGGTTCTCGGCAATCACCACGCCGCCTCCAACCGCGGAAACTCATTGCTGGACCTGGGCCGCATGGAAGAGGCCTTGCATGCGCAGGAGCTGGCCTTCGAGCGCGATCCCACTAACCCCGGCGCCCTCTACAACCTATCTCTGACCCGCCTGCGGCTGGGCGATTGGCGGCAAGGCTGGCCCAGTTACGAGGCCCGCTGGCGCTTCCGCGAGGTTCATCGCACTCCCACGGTCTTTTCGCAACCCCGCTGGCAGGGCGAGGCCCTCCATGGACGCCGAATTTTACTCCACGCCGAGCAAGGGCTGGGTGACACCATCCAGTTCTGCCGTTACGCGTCCATGGTCGCGGAGCGTAGCGGAAAAGTGATTTTGATGGTACAGCCACCCGTCGAGAGGCTGATGCAATCCCTCGCCGTACTGAAATCCGGCCAGGCATGTACGGTGCTGCCGAACACCAAGCAGCCGGACTTCGACCTCGAATGTCCGCTCTTGAGCCTTCCGGCCATCTTTGCAACTACCGTCGAAACGGTTCCCTGGTCAGGCGCTTATCTCTTTGCCGACCAGAAGTTGCTCGCGGAGAAACTGGTTCAGTTTCCTTATCTGAGCCCGCGAGATTTGCCCTGTGCGCAGCGCCGCATCGGTCTGGCCTGGGCCGGCAATCCCCGCTACAAAACCGACCACCTGCGCTCCGTCAACCTGGCCACACTGCTGCCTCTATTGCGCGCTTCCGGCATCACATGGATTTCACTGCAAAAAGGGCCGGGCGCCGAACAACTGGCCTCCCTGCCTAGCGATGTCGTTCTCATGGACGGCTCCAGTCACGATCGCGATCTGGCCGAGACCGCAGCGCTCATCGACACCCTCGACCTGGTCATCACCACCGACACCTCCATCGCCCATCTGGCCGGAGCCATGGCCAAGCCAGTTTGGATTCTGTTGCCCCATCTGGCCGATTGGCGCTGGATGCAACAGACTGAAGCCTCCCCTTGGTACCCCACGGCACGGCTCTTCCGGCAGTGTACTCCGGGCGACTGGAAAAAGGTTATCGAGCGCGTAATCAAGCAGTTAAGCGATTTTTATGTCGCACAATCAAGGCCGCTGCAGACGAGTCAGCCAGACAAGCCAAAGAAGTCAGACTCCCAGACTTCTCGTCTCATACTCGCATAAGGCTTCAAATCAGCCCCAAAAAATAATTGAAAATACTTCTTGACATCGAGTACTCTATATAATAGAGTACTTTTTATGACGAATTATCTCCTCTCCTATCACTTCTCTTTCATCAGCCAGATTCATCCTCTCTCTATGCTTCGGCAGAAGGGCAGGGCAGACGCATGAATGCAACTTCTATGACAGAGGCTCCGCCCCACTCCTCGTCGAGTCTCCTCGAATCCTTCCCCCTCGAAGTCGTTTCGCTGGCCAAACACTTCGGTCAAATTAAAGCAGTCGATGGCATCTCGCTTGAGTTGCGCGGCGGCGAATGCCTGGGATTGCTGGGGCCAAACGGAGCCGGCAAAAGCACGTTGATTCGCTCCATCGTGGGCCGTGTCATCCCGGACGCGGGCAGTGTCTCCGTCTTCGGTTTTCCTGCCAATACATCCGAGGCCCGATCGGCTCTGGGATGGGTTCCGCAGGAGCTGGCTCTTTATCCCCGGCTCACGTGCAGCGAAAATCTGGCCGCCTTTGGACGCTACCACGGTCTCTCCGGCGGCAAATTACAGGAATCAATCGCTTGGTGCCTTGACTGGGCCGCGCTCGCGGACCGCGCCGGCGATCTGGCGAAAAACCTCTCCGGCGGCATGAAGCGCCGTCTCAACATGGCGGCTGGAATCATTCATCGGCCCCGCGTGGTGCTCATGGATGAGCCCACCGTCGGCGTCGATCCGCAATCGCGCCATCGCATCTTCGAGATGATCGAAGCGCTGCGCAACAATGGAGCCTCGATCATCTACACCACCCATTACATGGAAGAGGCGGAGCGGCTCTGTGACCGCGTCGCCATCATCGATCACGGCCGCATCATCGCCCAGGGTTCAAATGAAGATCTTGTTCACGGCGTCTTCGCTTCGCGCAGCCAGGTGCTGGCGCACTTTGCTGGACCTCCCGAAGTGATCGAAGCATGGGTTGAGCGTCACGCAGGCCGTCTGGTGGAAGGCGCGGCTGAGTGCACCATCGAGAATTCAACTCTGATTGCCGGTCTGCTCGACGACGCCGCCCGCGCCGGCCTCGAACTGGTGGACGTGACGCTGCGTCGGCCCAATCTGGAGTCCGTCTTTCTGCACCTCACCGGAAGGGAGTTACGCGATTGATCACCCCCATTGTCCGTACCGCTATCGTCTCCTTGCGCCGCGACCGCGCCGCGCTGGCCATGAGCTTCATTCTGCCCATAGCCTTCTTCAGCATCTTTGCCACCATTTTTGGCGGCCGGCACGATTCCACGCCCAGGGTCAACGTCATCGTGGTGGACGAAGACCACAGCCGCGCATCGATCAACCTGGTGCGCGGTTTGCAACGCGAAGACTCGCTCGTCGTCCTCACCAGACCGCAGTCGAAAAGTAAAAGAGCGGAGTTCCTGCCGGAGTACACAGCGGCAACCGCCGAGGCCGCGATCAAGGCCGGCGATGCTCCGGTGGCGCTCATCATTCCTCACGGCTTCGGCGACCACCCCATCTCCTTTGGCCGCGATTCCGATCCTGCCAGCGGTAGCGTGTCGATTCAACTGCTCAACGACTCCAGCGACATGATCGCCCCGCAGATGGTCGCTGGCCTTCTGCAAAAGGCCGGCATGACCTCCATGCCTGATGTCATGGCGGAACAGGGGATGAAGTACACCGAACAATTCATAGGTGGACTCACGCCGGAGCAGCGCAAGCGGATGAATATTAACCTAGAGCAGATGAACGGCTACCTCGAAAAGCTGCGGCAGCGTGAGAACCAGCCAGCCACAGCTGGGGCCGCTTCCACGAAGGCTGATTCCTTCACAGGCCCTGTCGCCGTCCAATCTCGCGCGGTCGTGGGACAAAACAAGCGCAATCCCATGGTCTCTTTCTACGCCGCTGGCGTCGGCGTCATGTTCCTGCTCTTCACCGCCAGCAACTCGGCCGGTGTGTTACTAGATGAGGCCGAGAGCGGCACACTGGACCGCGTACTCAGCTCGCATGTCACCATGACCACGCTCTTGGCGGGAAAGCTGACTTACAACACTCTGCTGGCATTTACGCAACTTACCGTCATGTTTCTCTGGGCCTCGTCGGTCTTCAAACTCGATCTCTCCACGCATATTCCCGGCTTTGTGGTCATGGGACTGTGCACGGCTTTCGCAGTGGCCGCCTTTGGCATGTTGCTGGCCAGCATTTGCCGCACGCGCGCGCAGTTGGGCGCGCTCTCCACCCTGCTCATACTCACCATGTCCGCCGTTGGCGGCAGCATGTTCCCCCGCTTCCTGATGCCCGAGGCCATGCAAAAGGCTGGACTGTGGACCATCAACGCCTGGGCCATCGACGGCTTCACCAAAGTCTTCTGGTACGATCTCCCGGTCAAGGACTTATGGCAGCAAGTCAGCGTTCTGCTCGCCGTCGGCATTGTGCTTTTCGCCGCCGCTCGCAGAATCGCGCGGCGTTGGGAGTTCGCATAATTCCATCATCGGCCGCTTCAACAAACTTACAGGAGAATCGATATGACAGTAAGCAATGAAGAGTTGGAACTCAAAGACAGGCTGAGCCTGATCGAAACCATGATCGCCGAAGGCCGGCGCACCACCAGTAGGTGGGGATGGATTTTTGTTTTCTGGGGCGTGGCCTACTATATCGCCATTGGCTGGACCGTCTACAATCAATGGCCATTTGCCTGGCTCGTTACCATGATGAGCGCATGGCCACTGTGCGGGGTAATTATCTGGAGCAAGGAGAAGAAACAGGCAGTGCGCAGGCCGGGGACCACAATTAGTCGAGCGATCTCTTCCATCTGGTTCGCCTTGGGAGTTTCGATGGTATTGATTTTCCCAGCACTCGGCTTCAGCGGCCACTTCAACTGGCACATCTTTGTCGCGATTGTTGCCGCCATGCTCGGCGTCGCCAATGGAGCTTCAGGAATGCTACTCCGCTGGAAGGCGCAGATTGCTACTGCAATTGTCTGGTGGGCGGCAACCGTGGCCGCATGTTTTGGATCGGACAATCAATGCACGGTTGTCTTTGTTGCGGCGATCTTCTTATGCCAGATCGTCTTCGGCGTTTACGCAATGATCTTCGAAGCACGCCTCCGCAGGCTGGAGGCTAGCCATGCCTGAGCCCACAAAGCTTCAAAGGAGAAACTCCATGACCACAAGCGTGGAAGAGTTGGAACTCAAAGACAGGTTGAGCCTGATCGAATCTATGATCGCCGAGGGCCGGCGCACCACCGCAAGCTACGGCTGGACCTTCGTCCTGTGGGGCGTGGCATATTACGTCGCCATCATCTGGAACAGCATGAGCAGCTTTTACCTGGCCTGGCCCATCACCATGGTGAGCGCTTGTGTATTGATGGGAGTCCTCGTCTGGCGTAAGCGTAAAAACAGCGGCAGCAGCCCGGTAACTACCATGCGCCGCGCAATTTGGTCGATCTGGATCTCCATGGGACTTTCCATGTTTGTCATCCTGGATGCGATCGGATACAGTGGCAGGCTAACCGACTGGCGTATCTTCGCGGCGGTAGCTGCGACGTTGGTCGGCGGAGCCAATGCAGCCTCCAGCTTGACCCTCAAGTGGAAGCTGCAATTTGCATGCGCGATTGTTTGGTGGACATCCGCCGTGATCTCCTGCTTCGGCACCAATCTTCAGAGTTCTATCGCCTTTCTTGCCGCCAACTTCCTCTGCCAGATCGTTTTCGGAATCTACTTGATGATCCGCGAAGCCTGCGCGCGTAGACAGGCGGTCGCCCATGCCTGAGCTGCCAGAGCTGAATCCTGTGATCCACGGGAAGCTGCGCCTGGCCTTGCTCTCGCTGCTGGTTGGCGTGGAAGAGGCGGAGTTTACCTGGCTGCGCGCGAAGACCGGCTCGACCGACGGCAACCTCGGCGCGCAACTCGTCAAGCTGGAAGAAGCCGGATACGTCGCGGTCGAAAAGAAGTTTGTCCAGCGCAAGCCGCAGAGCCTTTACCGCATCACTGAAGCCGGCCGCGCGGCCTTCATCGAATACGTTCAGGCGATCAAGCAAATGCTCGGCAGCGCGATATGACGGCGAACATTTCCCCATGGAGGTTGATGATGAATACAGAGTTGACGGCGAATCGGGTTCGTGGATGCGCGATTGGCGTGATGATTGCCGCGGGCTTTGGGTCGGGTTGGCTATTCTGGTCGCTGAATGCGTTGCAGAAGATCGCGGCGGGCACGGCGATCGGAGTTGAATTGGGTATGCTGGCGCTAATGGCAGCGGCAGTGTATGTAGCACGCCAGGCGAAGCGCTGGCCGCACATACCCGCTGATCCTGAGATGGGAAGCAGGTTTGCGTGGATCAACGTGATTCAGTGGACCGGAATAGTAGCGGTGGTGTTTGGCTTTTCGCGGTTGCATATCGATGCGTATGGGGCCGCAACGGTCACCATAATCGTGGGATTGCACTACCTTCCACTCGCGCGCCTCTTCCACTATCCAATGCACTACGTGACCGGCGCGGTGCTGGTGGGATGGGGCACAATGAGCCTTTTGCTCTTTAACCAGGATGTGGTGCAAGGGGCAGCCGCGTTGGGGACAGGCGTGATTCTTTGGATGAGCGCGGTGGTGATGCTGGTGCTGGTAATGCGGTCGATGGCCGCGGAAACAGCAGTTCAAAGTTCGCGTTCCCAATGAACGGCTTTTCAGACGTCAGACGTCGCAAAGTGGACGCAGCGTCATGTCGACTTGACGGTTGTGGCTTGGGGATAAATCTACTCTGGTTTTGCGATAACTGCGACAGATCACTCGCTGGCGATTGAGGCGGCCAGACCGTGCCGCACCCGCTCCATGATCCCCAAATAGTAAGCCAGATTATGTATGGTGTTCAGCGTTCCCGACAGCGCCTCGCCCGCCTGCATCAGGTGGCGTAGATAGGCCCGCGTGTAGCGCCGGCAGACCTGGCAATCGCAGGCCGGGTCCGGCGGGCCTTGATCTTCGGCGTAGCGCGCGCCCTTTATGTTCAGCCGGCCTTCGCTGGTAAACAACAGCCCATGGCGCGCGGCGCGGGTAGGCAGCACGCAGTCCATCATGTCCACGCCCATGCGCGCATACTGTTCGATTTCGTCGGGATAGCCCACGCCCATCACGTAGCGAGGTTTATCCGCGGGCAGCAGCGGCAACACCTCGGCAATTATCTCCAGAGTCAACTCGCGCGGCTCGCCCACGCTGAGGCCGCCGATGGCGTAGCCGTCAAACTCCATCTCCACCATCCGCTCGGCGCTCTCGCGGCGCAAATCGCGATACATTCCACCCTGAACAATTCCGAACAAACTCTGCGTCCGTCCGCCCAACTCCTCGTGCCACGGAACCTCGTGCCGGTGCGCGTTGAAGTGATCCAGCGACCGCCGCGCCCAGGCCATCGTCAGCCGCAGGCTTTCCATCGCTCGGCTCCGGTCAGCCGGATATTCCGTGCACTCATCGAAGGCCATGCAAATGTCCGCACCCAACGCGATCTGCACATCCATGGAATGTTCAGGAGTAAAGAAGTGGCTGCTGCCGTCCAGGTGTGAGCGAAAGCGCACGCCCACATCAGAGACCTTGCGCAACTGGCTCAAGCTGAAAACCTGAAAGCCGCCCGAGTCGGTCAGCAGCGCCCGCGGCCAACTCATGAAGCGATGCAACCCGCCCATGCGCTGAATGGCCTCGTGGCCGGGGCGCAGATAAAGATGATACGTATTGCCCAGAATAATTTCCGCGCCCAGCGACTCCAGTACATCCTGCGAGACAGCCTTCACCGTCCCTTGCGTGCCCACCGGCATGAAGACCGGCGTCTCCACGGTGCGGTGAGGCAAATGCATCCTCCCCCGCCGCCCACCAGACTCGGTTGTCGCCAGTATGTTGAATTCCAGGCTCACCAGACGATTCTACCGGGCGTCCCACACATCGTATCGAAGACGAACCACCGTACCTAAAACGTCTTGCGAACCACTGAGCAAGCTGGCCAGCAATTGCGTCACGCTCATTCCGCTGCCGGTCACAACAACCTCTGCTGCAATTTCGCACAGAGGCGCCAGAACAAACGCACGCTCCGCCAGCCGCGGATGCGGAATCTCCAGCCCCGGCTCATGGATTTCCATATCGCCGAAAAGCAAAATGTCCAGGTCCAGCGTGCGCGGTCCATTCACTACAGCCACCGCCCGGTCGCGGCCAAACTCCTTTTCGATGGCTAGCAATTTATCGAGCAATTCACGCGGAGTCAGCTCGGTTTCCAGCGCCACCACCGCGTTCACAAATCGCGGTTGCGCGGCAAATCCGACTGGTTCCGTGTTATAAAGCGACGACCGGCGCGCCACACGCCCCAGCGATTCCAGTCGCAGTGCCGCCGCCGCCAGAGTCGCCTCCGGCGCGCCCGCCTTGCTGGCCAGGTTTCCTCCCATGCCGATGTAGGCCGTCCGCATACACTTTCAGACTACCGCTAAAACCAATACTTAGTGCGCTAATTTAGAAGCGAGATGAGCGGCAAACCCTCAATCTGCTAGCATCCTCTATGGAGAAACTTCATCATGGATGCTCTACCCAACATGAATCTTGGCGCGCGCCGCAATGAGGACATCGCCCTCGATCTGCTCAAGTTTGTCTCTGTTACGGCAGGCGTAGGCAAGCCCGCCGCGCCTTCCACCGGCTTCAGCGGAGCCGCCGGTCCCAAACCCGAGGAGCACGTGAATCAGTTGCTTTCGCTCTACAGCCGCTGCCTGAAGGCCGTCGAAGGCCGTGGGCCGGAGCAAGCAGGCCAAAAGCCGGAGCCGGAAATCAGAGCGCCGCAAGGATGGGTGCCGCAATCGTGAGCCAAGCCCCTCTGCGCGTTGCCGTTGCCGGAGCCGGAGCCTTCGGCAAGAATCACCTGCGTGTCTACCGCGAGCTCGAAGCGGCGGGCTTAGGCGTCGCCCTGGTCGCGGCCGTCGAACCGAATGCTGTCCGCGCCGCCGACGCCGAGGCAAAATACGCAATTCCCGTCTTTGCCAACGTGGACAAGTTGCTGGCTGCCGATCTACATCTCGACGCCGCCACCGTCGCCGTACCCACCGTGCATCATCATGCGGTAGCTTCGGCCCTGCTCGATGCGGGCCTCGACCTGCTCGTCGAAAAGCCTCTGGCCGCATCGCTCGACGAAGCCGACGACCTCATCGACTGCGCCATTAAAGGCCAGCGCATTCTGCAGCCCGGCCACCTGGAGCGCTTCAACCCCGCCGTCCTCGCCATTCAGCCGCAACTGCGCCGCCCTATGTTCTTCGAGTCTCACCGTCTCTCCGTCTTCACGCCGCGCGCTCTCGACGTGGACGTAGTGTTGGACCTGATGATTCACGATCTGGACATCGTGCTCACCTTTGCCGCTTCGCATGTGCGCGAGGTACGCGCCGTGGGCCTGCCCATTCTCTCGCCCAAGGTAGACATCGCCAACGTCCGCGTGGAGTTCGAGTCGGGCTGCGTGGCCAACTTTACCGCTTCGCGCGTCTCCACCGAGCGCGTCCGCAAGCTGAGGTTCTTTGAGCCGCGCCAGTACGTCTCCATCGATTACGCCCGGCAGGATCTGCTCGTGATCCGCGTGGACACGGATAAAGCTACGCCAGCCGAATTGATCGCGTCGCTCCTGCCGCAAGTTGCCGGCATACTGCCGCAAGGCATTGCTGAAGGGATTGCATCGGGCAAGATAGACCTGACGAAGATTGACCCGGTCTTGATCGCCCAGTTTGCAGCCATGGCAAAAATCGATCCGGCCCAGATCACTCAACTGATCGCACAATTCGATAGCCCCGCGGATTCGAAGGCCGGCCTGAAATTCGCCAAGCCACCGGTCACGCCCGGTGAGCCGCTGCGCCTGGAGATTGTTTCTTTCCTCGAATCCGTGCGAACCCGCCGCCCACCGCAGGTGACCGCGCAACAGGGCCGCGAGGCTCTGGCATTGGCTCTGGCGATTCAATCCTCCATGGCTGCCCACGCAAAACGCGCCGGACTCGAAGATTTCTTCAGGCCCGGCGCGTAGTAACTGCAAGCTGTCAGCTGCTTTTACGCAATCCCCACCACACGATTCAAGAAACCAACAATGTACTTCCACACCAGGTAGTATCCGGCCAGCGCAGCCACGAAACACGGCGCGATGAGGATGTAAGGCACTTCGATAGCATGAAACCATGTAGCGCTATGGGAACCCAGCATCAGCACTCCCAGACAGTAGGCTGTGGTTGCTCCCAGAGGCATCAGAACCAGCGGCAACAACGCCCCATGAACTCCAATGGGCAGATGCGGACACCGGGGCTCATGCGTGCATGAGTGCGACTTGAACCAGATCATGTTCCATAGCCCGAAGATTGAAGGCACTACGGCCATGGGAAAGATCAGCCCCTGCTCAATAGGGACAGGCACTTTGAGGACGATACGCACCACGATGAAGACTGTCAGAAGCACTGGCAGAATCAGCGTGGGCACAAATATCCCTGCCAGATAAGCGCGAAGATAGGGATGGGTATTCATAGCTTCCTCCTTGTTTGCAAATTTGTTGGCAGACGCATTGTCCGCAAGTTACAGGTAGTAGAGAAAAACGGGAATCGCTGAAGGAAAAATCGCGACCAGTCCCACCAGCCCGGCCAGCAATGCTCCATCGAACCAAGCTCCGTTGAGCCAGGCCCAGCCGGACGAGGCTGTATCCGCAACCAGCCGCCGCAGCACGTCGGGCCACAAATCGCGTCCCGGTTCGGCGTCGTCTTTCACCGGCGGCAGCGCCTCGTGCAACAGTTTCTTCATGCGGGTTTGCTGATGGTCTTGATCGTGTGTATTCATGGTCTGATCCCCTGCCGCTCCAAATCTTTTCTGAGCAAGCGCAGCGCGCGAAAGACGCGCAGTTTAACGGCCGCAATCGAAATTCCCAGCGCCGCGGCCACTTCTTTTTGAGGCAACTCCTCAACCACAGCCAGCGTCGAGGCAATCCGCAGCTTAGGCGGCAGCCGCCCAAAGGCCAGTGCGGTCTTGCGGCGAATTTCCGCAGTCACCGCCGGGTCGGCTGCCGCCGGAGCTGCCGCTTCCGCGCAGACTTCGAGAGATATTTCGCTCTCCATCCGCCTCGTTCTTATCGTCCGCAGCCAGTCAAGCGCCGCGCGGGTGGCAATGCGCCGCGCCCAGCCTTCGAAGCCCTGCGCCGGATCAAAGCGCGCATGTGCCCGGTGGATGCGCCAGAAGGTCTCGACGGTCAGCTCTTCAGCAGCCGGCGAATCGCGCGTGATACGCAAAATCCAGCCGTAGACGGCCCGCTGATGCTGGCGAAAGAGCGCTTCGAATGCGTCCACATCTCCTTGCCGAAACTGGTTCAGGACGTCGCTCGCTCCGTTCTGCATCCGTCCTTCCCCCTTCTACTTAACCTTACGGCCACGGCTCACAAAAGGTTACACGCATTTGGCCGGAAGTAATCGGTCTGAACGATAGAATTCAGCCGTAAACCGCATCTCCCAAACTCCAGAGCTGAACCAATGCGCCTATAATATCAACGGATAACTGTACACGATCACTGACCATTGAAAGAGGATTACCATGAAGTTTTCCGGATTGCGCGGCATGATGGCGGTTTTAACTTTGTGCGCGGCAGCGTCTCTGGCCTGTGCGCAGGACGCCAAGCCTGCGTATCTCGACACCACCTTGCCCGCCGAGCAGCGGGCCGCCGACCTGGTCCATCGCATGACGCTCGAAGAAAAGACCACCCAGCTGGTCAATCAAGCGCGCCCCGTTCCCCGCTTCAACATACCGCTCTACGACTGGTGGAGCGAGGCGCTGCATGGCGTGCTGCACAACGGCACCACCGAATTTCCAGAACCTATCGGCCTGGCTGCCACCTTCGACACGCCCGCCATCCACAAGATGGCTGTCGTCATCGGCACCGAGGGTCGCATCATGCACGTGCAGGCGCTGCGCAATAAAGAAAACACCTTCATGACCGGCCTCGATTTCTGGGCCCCCAACATCAACATCTTCCGCGATCCCCGTTGGGGACGCGGCCAGGAAACCTACGGCGAAGACCCTTTCCTCACCGCGCGCATGGGCGTAGCTTTTGTCACCGGCATGCAGGGCGACGACCCCCGCTACTACCGCGTCATCTCCACCCCCAAGCATTATGCCGTGCACAGCGGACCGGAGCCCACCCGCCACTCCGCCGATGTCAAGGTCAGCAAGCACGACGAACTCGATACCTATCTGCCCGCCTTCCGCGCCGCCGTCACCGAGGGCCACGCCGGCTCCGTGATGTGCGCCTACAACAGCATCAACGGCGAGCCCGCCTGCGCCAGCCAATTTCTCCTTCAGGACCAGCTTCGCGGCAAGTGGGGCTTTAAGGGCTACGTGGTCTCCGATTGTGATGCCGTACGCAACATTTTCAACGGCCATCACTTCAGGCCCACTCAGCCCGAAGCCTCGGCCATTTCAGTGCAGCGCGGCATGGACAACGAATGCATCGACGCCAACCTGAAGATCAACGACGACCACGACTACCGTCCCTATCTTGACGCAGTCCACCAGGGCTTCCTCAAGGAGAGCGAGATCGACGTGGCCCTCACCCGCCTCTTCACCGCGCGCATCAAGCTGGGCATGTTCGATCCGCCGGAGATGGTACCTTACTCCAAAATCGACGAAAAACTGCTGGACAGCGCCGGGCATCGCGCCATGGCCCGCAAACTAGCCAATGAGTCCATGGTGCTGTTGAAGAATGACGGCGTGCTGCCGCTGCGCACATCGGGAATCAAGATCGCCGTCGTCGGCCCGTTGGCTGACCAGACCAATGTCCTGCTGGGCAACTACAACGGCACGCCCTCCCGCACTGTCTCCGTGCTCGAAGGCCTGCGCGCGGAGTTCCCCTCGGCGACGATCAACTTTGTGCCGGGCACGCAATTTCTGAGCACCGACGGCGCGCCCGTGCCGGCCTCCGCGCTCGCCTTTGATGGCAAGCCAGGCGTCAAGGTCAGCTACTCGAATCAGGCCCCGGCGCCGGGACAGAAGGAAAAGCCTGCGCCGCTCGCCACGCGCATTGAACCGGTCATCGACACCGCCGCCGCTCCTCTGCCCGCCAATGTGGCCGGAGTCAAACCGCTTTCCATCCATTGGGAGGCAACCCTCACCGCGCCGGAGAGCAGCGACTACAACCTCGGCCTTCAGGCCGCCGGACTTATCCACGTTCAGCTCGATGGCAAGAATGTCGCCTTCGCCTGGGACAACAACACCGTGCAAACCAAACTCGGCCGTGTTCACCTCGAAGCCGGCAAGCCGGCGAAGTTGGAGGTCGATTTCGTACCCACCGAAGGGGCCTCACCGTCGGCTCGCCTGATCTGGGCCAAAGTTGACCTCAAGCCCAGTCCCGCCGCCGTGGCCGCCGCCAAAGACGCCGATGTGGTTGTGGCCGTCGTCGGCATCACCAGTGAGTTGGAAGGCGAAGAGATGCCGGTGCACGAGGAGGGCTTCCTGGGCGGTGATCGCACCAGCCTGGACTTGCCCAAACCCGAGCAGCAATTGCTTGAAGCTGTAGCCGCCGCCGGCAAGCCGCTGGTCGTGGTGCTCACCAACGGCAGTGCTCTCGGCGTTAACTGGGCTCAGGCTCACGCCAACGCCATCCTCGAAGCATGGTATCCCGGCGAAGAGGGAGGCGCGGCTGTGGCCGAAACCCTCTCCGGCAAAAACAATCCCGCCGGGCGCCTGCCCGTCACCTTCTATAAGGATGTAACTCAGTTGCCGCCCTTTGAAGATTACGCTATGAAGGGCCGCACTTATCGTTACTTTGAGGGCGCGCCACTTTATCCCTTCGGTTACGGCCTAAGTTACACCACTTTCACTTACAGCGGACTTACCGTCCCTGCCAGCCCCGTAACTGCCGGTAACTCGGTAGTCGCCGAAGTTACTGTCACCAACACCGGCCAGCGCGCGGGCGACGAAGTAACTCAGCTCTATCTCAACTTTCCTAAGATACCAGGCGCGCCGCTCAGAGCATTACGCGGCTTTCAACGCGTTCACCTGGATGCAGGCGCATCGCAGAAGCTGCGTTTTGAGCTGCAACCCCGCGATCTGAGCATGGTTACTGAGGACGGCGTTCTTATTGTCGCCGAAGGCCAGTACACAATCTCGGTCGGTGGTGGCCAGCCAGGCGCCGGTGCGCAGGTACTTACACAGCCCTTCAATGTAACTGGCAAACTCGTGTTGCCAGAGTAACTAAAGCAAACTGCAACACGCATGGGGCGCATCCATAATCATGGATGCGCCCCATACTTATTCTCCGGGAACACTTTTCCCATCTCCGGTGTCTATCTAAGTACAGTGGTTCCGATTGGGATATGCGGAGTGCTTAGAGCCCCGCTCCCGCGCTGACTTAGCGCGACGAGCGGCATGACCGCTCGCGTCTGAACATGGCCTCCTCGCTCTCAGCCGGAATGGCTGAATTCGTTCTTGAGGGAGGCAGGCCATGTTTCAAGACTCAACCTTCGAATCCGCAGGCACAATCCACACTCGCAGCCGCCAATGGATGGTCGCCGCATTCGGCTTTAACGCCTCCATCCTGCTGGCGTTCGTTATGATTCCGCTGATTTTCCCACCGATGCTGACACCCCTGGTCAAATCCATCATGACGGAAGTGTTTATGCCGCCCAAGCCCCAGCCGCAGCAGCAACCTGTGCAAACAGCCAGACCCACAAACAATGTGCAGACCAATCCTTTTCAGGCGCCGAGCACAATTCCGCCGATCATCGTCATCCCTACCGTGCCTGATCCGCCGAGCATCCCCATCTCTTCAAGCTGGGCGAATTCCCCGGAGCTCAACCGCGACCTGTTTAGCACTCACACAAGTGGGCCTGTCGTCCATCCAGTTGTGCAGGCTCCGATACGCGTCTCTTCCGGAACTGAGCAAGGGCTGCTGATTGATCAGAGAGTGCCGGTCTATCCCGCCATTGCCAAAGCAACGGGAACCAGCGGCACGGTGATGCTCGCGGCCATCATCTCCAAAACTGGAACCATAGAAAACCTGCGTGTCATCAGCGGGCCGATGATGTTGCAGCAGGCCGCGCTCGATGCCGTGCGGACCTGGCGCTACCGCCCCTATCTGCTCGACGGCCAGCCAGTCGAGGTGGAGACCACGGTAAGTGTGATCTTCACCATGCAGCGGTAAGGGGCGATGCCGGGGCGCACATCTCGCATATTCTCCGAGGATGTGCGCCCCGGGTCTCATCCAATCCGATGCAGCGCTTGCGCTCCGCTGATCACTGCATCGGTGACCATGCCATGCATCAAGCATCAATCATCACGCATCACAATAGCGGAAAAAAGAAACCCCAGGTCAGTATCAAGACCTGGGATTTTCTGTTTGTGTACCATTTGGAAAACGTGAATAGCAGAAGCTCACTTCTTCAGCGGTTTCCTCGCAAAATAATAAAGCGAGCCTGCCAACATAGCAAATGCCAGAACCGAGACGGCGGGGTTATCGGTGAGATGGAAGTGGATCGGGCTCACAGGATTGTCCGGATGAACCGTCATCGCGTAACCCTTGAGGCCCACGCCGATCAGACCGGCGATTCCTCCCGCCGCGATGAGGCCCGAAGCAAAAAGCGAACCCGGCGAGACGTCGCCTTCCGCATCTGCGTCGCGTCCCGCCTTCTTCACCGCCGCATCAACCAGCCAGCGCACGATGCCGCCTGCAAAGATGGCCAGCGTAGTACCTATCGACAGATAGGCTCCCACGGCGAAGGCCAGTGAGCGAATGCCCAGCAATTCGACGGTGAAGACGATGGCGACGCCCAGCAACACCAGTCCCCAGGGCAATTTGCGACTCAGAATCCCGCTGATGACCGTGGCCATCAGCCGTGCCTGCGGTGCGGCAATACTCTCGCTGCCGATGCCCGGGATCCACTGCACCTCGATGCGCTTCGCTGTGGGCGAGTAGAGGTACTTGCCGTCGGCTAGCTCCGAGGAGCCGAGCGCATTCAGCACAATGTATTCGCTCTTGGCGTGCATCGTGATCTTCTTGTCCGCGCCCGTGACGGGAATCTGGTTATTCAGCCCCTCAGGATTCGTCTGCATCGCGACACCGGAGTGCGCAACGGAAATATCCCAGGCCTGCGGAGCCTCCTTGAACTCCGTGTACACGTCGTTCATCTTCTGCAGGGTAAAACCGACGGCAAAGGTTGAGACCACAATGCCAATCAGAAATGCGTAGCGCTGCTTGCGCGGCGTGGCCCCGATCAGAAAGCCCGTCTTGAGATCCTGCGAGGTGTCGCCGGCCTCGCACGAGGCAATGCACACCACTCCGCCAATCGTAATCGCCAGCGCGCCAAAGGCCGGCGCGGTCCAGCCAGCAACCAAAAAAATTGCCGAAGTGGCCATCAGCGTGGCGATGGTCATACCGGAGACGGGGTTGGCCGAGCTGCCGATCAGCCCCACAATCCGCGAGCTGACGGTGACAAACAGGAATCCGAAAAAAACGATGAGCAGCGAGGCGGCCAGGTTTTCAATTGGTCCCAGATGCGTTCCCGGAACCGGCTTGAAGTAAAGAAAGAAGAACATCAGCACAACAAGCAGCGCGGAGCCGGCCATCGCCATGCCCATAGAGAAATCATCTTCGGTGCGCAGCGGCTTGGCGGCCGAGGCGTCCTTACCCTTGCGCATCATCTTGAAGCCCGCGCCGAGCGCGCTGAAGATGGTGGGCAGTGTCTTGATCAACGTAATCAGCCCTGCCGCGGCCACTGCGCCTGCGCCCATGGGGCGAATATAAGTGATCCACAGCGCGCTCGGTCCGTCCTTTGCGACCATAGCGGCAATGGGCAACGTGCCGGGATAGATGGGGATGTTGAGTCCCTTGCCGAAGAAGTAAATCAGCGGCATCAGCACCAGCCACGACAGCACGCCGCCGGCAAACATAACGCCTGCGGTCTTTGGCCCAATGATGTACCCCACGCCCAGGTACTCGCTGGTTGCATCGGCCTTGATCGACGAGCCTTTCAGCACGTCCTGTGTGCCGAAGTCGGGCCGGTATTCAGGCGTACCCGGCCATGCGCCGAAGAGGTTTTCATTCTGAAAGAAGGCGTAAAGCGCGCCCAGGCCAAGGCCAAAGAAAACGCGGCTGGCAAATGAGCCTCCCTTCTCGCCGGCAATTAAAACATCGGCACAGGCCGTGCCCTCGGGAAACTTTAGGTTCTCGTGCTCATCGACAATTAGCTGTTTGCGTAACGGCACCATGAACAACACGCCCAAAAAGCCGCCTATCAATGCCAGAATAAAGATGCGTGCATATTCCAGGTCGAAGCCCAGAAAGATCAGCGCCGGCAGCGTGAATATAACCCCCGCGGCGATGGATTGGCCGGCGTTGCCCGTGGTCTGGACAATTACATTCTCAAGAATGGAACTGCGTCCGAAGGCGCGCAGAATGCTGATCGACAGCACTGCGATGGGAATCGATGCGGCCACTGTAAGTCCTGCCCTCAGACCAACATAGACGGTGACTGCGCCAAAGATAAGGCCGAAGATCGAGCCTAACAGGACGGCACGAAAAGTAAACTCTCTGGGTTTCTGGTCGGGCGAAACAAAAGGATGAAACTCTGCCACAGTGGGCCTCCAAAACTCTGCCAGCTATTTGCCGGAAATCTCTGCCAAGGAAGTGTACCAGCGCAGGGGGTGCAAGCGGCAATGCCCCACCCTGTATGCACGCTTGTCAGCCCGAGCGAGCGCGAAATAGGGTGTGCATAGGGATACACGTTATTCTGTAAGAAACGGGGCACGTGGGGTATGTTCGTGGCGGTATGAAGGCGATTTCTTAGCAGAGATCAGTTGTCAATGGTCATGGGAATTGGAGCTAAAATGCGTAGAAATGTTCCACGTGGAACATATTCATTCTGTTGAATTTAGCTCAATGTTTACTACTTAATTATCAGCAAGATTTTGAAAATATAATAGGGAAAAAGTGAAACAGTGAAACAGGGAGTAGGGGAAGAGGCACAGGGGAATAGGAAAAAGACAGCCCCCTGCGATATTGGGGAGTGCCATGAACTGTTATCGCCAAGTCGAGTGCCGGTTGCAGTACTTACTCTCTTGTTCGGCGAAAGGGCTAGTTGGTTGCGTATTTTTAATACACCGATCATGACTGCGTAACATTCACACGTTATCTATCTCACAGCGGCAGTATTGGCCGTCCGGGTTCCCCGAAGAATCACCCGAAAAGCACTGCGAATCATGCCGCAATTCCCCCCAAGCTGGAGGTTTCAATGTCAAAGATCAACTATCTCCGTTTCTTCGCCGGGCTGTCACTCGTGGCTGCAATTAGCTCGTCGAACGCATGCGCCCAGGAAAACTGGGGCGACCAGAAAATCAAGCACGTTTTCGTGATCGCCCTCGAGAATCACGACTGGACTCAACCGGCCACCGTCCCCGGCGGGATTGAGCCCCTTTATCAAAACCCCAACGCGCCGTTCACTAACAGTCTTGTGAATGGAACCGGGTTTGCTGTCATCGACGGCCACCTTGAGAACATCAGCCGTCATGTGGCCTACGCGACGGCCTATCACAACGTGTTGGCCACTCCCAGCGGAAGCAATCCTCACATTCATCCTTCAGAACCCAACTACCTTTGGGCTGAAGCCGGAACCAACTTCGGAATTCTCAATGACGATGACCCCTATGCAGACAGCCCTCCGAATGCCCAGACAACCACACAGCATTTAAGCGGACTGCTGCAGAGAACGGGTAAGAGCTGGAAGTCGTATCAGGAAGACATCGACCTGATGACCAGCGGCGGAAAGCTCATCAATCTGACGTTGCCCAGGGAAGAATGGACCGTTCCGCTGGTGAGCCAGTCGGGCGTCTTCGGACCGGGCAGCTATTTGAATGCGTATAACGATTCAATGCAATACAACTACGCCTGCAAACACAATCCGCAGGTCTTTTTCGCCGACACCAATGGAGGCGATAATACAACCCCGTCGAATCCTTTAACCAGCCATTACGCACCCATGCAGCAACTGGCCTTCGATCTGGCTGAAGACCGCGTCGCTGATTACAATTGGATTACGCCCAACCAATACAACGAAATGCACAGCGCGCTCAGCGGCGGATTTGCAGGCCTCACGGGTGATGCCTCGCAGATCAGGGCGGGCGATAATGCTGTCAGCAGGCTCGTGCCCCTCATCATGTCCTCGAGAGCGTATAAGGATGGCGGCGCGATCATTCTCTGGTGGGATGAGAGCGAGGAGGATGGCGAGCCGGGAGACAACGCCGACGATTTCAACCACACCATCGGCGAGATCGTCATCTCCAATCTCGCGCATCCCAACGAGGGCGGCCTGCCTTATGCAAGTTCAATCGATTACTCTCACTCATCCGACCTGCGCACCATGCAGAATATCTTCCACGTGAAAGCTGCAGGCGGAACGTCACCCTATCTCGGCGATGCGGCCAACGCGAATGATTTGTCAGACTTGTTTGCGCCCGGCATCATCCCGACAACGCCATAGCATCTCTCGACCAAGATGGTTCCTTTTGGCATTCAGGAATCTGCGCCATGACGGAGAAGGAATAGTTGCTCTTCCGTTCTCTTCTCATGGCGCAGGTTTCAAAAATTTGGAATGGAATTTCAGGCTCTCAAAATTCGTAAAGAAGTCTATTCAGGATTAAGCTAACTCCCGCCTACCTGCGGATCAAAATCGATCTGTTTTACAGCTATTCGGATTCGCTATCAGAGTTGTTGATGAAGGCGCTTGCAGCCTGCCCGGCCCAGGATTCTGTGCCGGTGGATTGGCAGGAGAGGGTTGCAATGTGGGCGGCGCGGCGTAGGGCTGGTTCGAAGTCGTGGCCCGAGGCGAAGTAGTGAGCGAAGGCTCCGTGGAGGATATCACCCGCGGCGAGGGTGTCGGTGGCGTTGATTGGCGCGATCTCGATTTGGAATCGGCGGCCGCGCTCCCAGCAGAGGATGGGGCGGGGTCCGCGCGTGAGGGCGATGCAGGGAACGCCGCGCGAAGAGAACCAATCGAAGAGCGTGTCGGGCGAGGCGGCGAGTTCGGGAACAGATTGGCTGGGGTCAGTAAGTTCGGGAATTGTGAAGCGCTCACTGCAGATGGCGG
>Ga0181520_10002780_pt1 | contig 31878 bp, 28 predicted proteins | sample PEATcosm2014_Bin_29_FD_132451 | JGI IMG/M metagenome (GOLD analysis project Ga0181520, IMG submission 132451) | Peatland microbial communities from MTU Mesocosm Facility, Houghton, MI, USA - PEATcosm2014_Bin02_30_metaG | ecosystem: Environmental > Terrestrial > Soil > Wetlands > Peat | place...
GGCCAGTCTTTACGGCCTCCGACGGTTCCTTGTTAAAGCGATTCGACAATTCGCTGATGTGAACCAGTCCATCCTGGTGAACGCCGATATCGACGAAGGCACCGAACTTCGTCACGTTCGTGACCACGCCTTCCAAGATCATTCCCGGTTGCACGTCGGCCAACTCGCGCACCTCTTCGCGAAAGCTGGGTGCGACAAACGTGTCGCGCGGATCGCGGCCAGGCTTGCGCAATTCGGCAAGAATATCGTTCACCGTAAAAGCGCCTGCGGTGAGTTGCTTGCGATCGACCTGCTCAAGCAATTGCGGCTGATGAATGATCTGTTCTACCGAAGCATGCAAAAGTCCCGCGATCTGCTCTACGACGGGATACGATTCGGGGTGAACTGCAGTCATGTCGAGCGGATTATCTCCATTGCGAATGCGCAGGAATCCGGCTGCCTGCTCGTAGGTCTTGGGGCCAATGCCGGCGACTTCAAGAACCTCCTTCCGCGAGCGGAAACTGCCCTTCTCGTCGCGATAGCTCACAATGTTGAGAGCGGTACGCTCCGTGATCCCGGCAACAAAGCGCAGCAGTGTCCACGAGGAGGTGTTCAAATCCACGCCGACCTTGTTCACGCAGCTCTCGATCACCATCTCCAGCGACTCCTGCAACTGCCGCTGGTCAACATCGTGCTGATACTGGCCTACGCCGATCGATTTCGGATCGACCTTCACCAACTCGGAGAGCGGGTCTTGTAACCGGCGCGCGATGGAAATGGCGCCACGTACAGTGAGATCGAGATCGGGAAACTCTTGCCGCGCAACCGCAGAAGCAGAATAGACACTTGCGCCCGATTCGCTCACGGTCGCGGAGAAGACGTCCTGGATGCCCTTATCGCGCAAGAACTCTCTCACATACGCATCTGTCTCTCTTGACGCTGTGCCGTTCCCAATCGCGATGGCGCGCACATTGTGCTTCCTGATCAATGCTTCAAGCTTTGGCGTAGATTCGGCGTTGCCGTGCTTCGAGGTGTGCAGGTACAGCACATCGTGCGCAAGCAACTTGCCGGTCTGATCGACAACCGCAACCTTGCAGCCGGTGCGCAATCCGGGATCGATGCCAAGCACAGAGATCTGCCCAGCCGGAGGAGCCAGCAACAAGTTATAAAGATTGTCGCGAAATACTTTGATGGCTTCGGTATCCGAGCGGCGCTTCAACTCCAGACGAATCTCTCCCTGGATGGATGAATTGAGCAACCGCTTCCACGCGTCGTCGATGGCCAGCTCAAGTTGGCGTGTCCAATCGCCCTGCTGGCGCAGCACATGCCTCTGCATGATCCCGATTGCCCGTTCCGGTTCCACTTCAATCAGGAAGTAAAGAACGTTCTCGCCTTCACCACGCCGGATGGCTAACATGCGGTGCGAAGGGATGGCCTTGACCGGTTCCTTGTACTCGTAGTACATCTTGAATTTTTCTTGCTCGTCGACCGCATCGGTCACTTTGCGGCTGAGCAAAATGCCTTCGTCAAATACCAGCGTACGCAGCGCCTTGCGCAGATCCGCATCTTCGCTGATCCATTCGGCAACAATGTGGCGCGCGCCTTCGAGTGCTTCGTCGACCGATGCGACACCGAGTTCCACATTCACAAAACCTGCAGCAAACTTCTCCAGAGGCTCGCCGGAAATCTGTTGAGTCCACAGATATTGCGCCAGCGGCTCGAGACCTTTTTCGCGTGCGATGGTGGCTTTGGTGCGGCGCTTCGGCTTGTATGGCAAATACAGATCTTCGAGCTCGCTTTTGTCCAGCGTGGCGTCAATCCTGGCCTTGAGCTCATCGGTCAACTTGCCTTGTTCGGCGATCGAGGCCAGGATGGTCTCGCGGCGCTCCATCAGATCGCGGAAATAGGCGAGCTTTTCTTCGATGTCGCGAATCTGCACTTCGTCCAGGTTGCCGGTGGCCTCTTTGCGATAACGCGCGATGAATGGCACAGTTCCGCCGTCGTCGAGAAGTTCAATGACCGACACCAAACCGCGCATGGGCAGATTGAGTGTTTGAGCGATGTGCAGGAGGATTTCAGGGGAGAGGTTCTTAATTTCCTTCATGGCGTCTCTGTTCATCGTACATCCCTGCCCTGAGGAAATGTCCCAGTCCCCTGATTGTGCAAAAGCGCGCAAGAATCGTGAACCGAGTTCCCGTCTTTGCACCCGAGCCGGGTTCACGATCGAACGGAAGGCCTATTTCAGCTCTGCCATCTCAATGGCCTCGCGCAAACGCTCCTCGGCCCCCGCGTTCCAGTAGCCGCAATCGAGTTCGAAGAACACCGATGTGTACGGAATCGTCATCTCTGTCTTGACAATCAAGATGCGGAAGATTTCGGCGGACCGATCGAGTTTTGCAATGATCTGTTCATGAGCCAACCGATCGACAGATGCCCCGTACAAGACATCTTGCAGTTGCCGGCGATATTCGGTAATACCCGGCGCGTCGTATTCCGCAACAAAGGCAAGCTCTTTGTCTACGTACACCTTTGCCCGCACGTGGTTGTGAGCTGTAATCGCGTCAAAGACTTTGCGGACCGCATGAATCTGGTCTTCAGAGGCGACGATCGTCTCGATGCCCGGCTTCGATTGCGCCGGATAGGCCGCATCGGCAACCACAATCCAATTACGATGCCCGAACAGCGGCATCAGCGTGCAGAATCTTTTTTCCCAATCGGGTAGGTCAGGCGCGGTCATGTTGTCCTCCTCTCCTCGCTACAGCCTCTACACCAGTTCCTCGTCTGCGCAAACGGCAACCTTGCCGCATTTGCCGGAAGCCATCAACGCATAGGCATCGGCGGCGCGCTGCAGAGGGAATCTGTGCGTAACGATGTCGGCAGGATGAAGATTCCAGCGCACCAGTCGCTCAACAAGCTCTTCCATCAACCAGGTCGAAGTGACCCACGATCCGTACAGCGTCTTCTGATCGTGAATCATATCGGGCGATGGATTCATCTCCACCTTCCCGCCCTCGCCGATGAAAACAATCTTGCCCCACTTGCGCGTTGCGCGGATCGCAGTCGCCCTGGCCGCTGGGTGACCCGAGCAATCCACGGCGCGCTCCACACCAAAGCCGCCTGTAAGTTCCTTGACCTGAGCAACATTGTCAGGGCCCGATGCCAGAACCGCATCGCACAGGCCAAGGTCGATGGCAATTTTCATGCGCTCGGCCACCACGTCGATGCCGATGATTTTCTCGGCTCCGAGCTTGCGGCACAACGCGCCTGTTGCCAGCCCCACCGGTCCCAGGCCGGTGATCAGCACCGCGTGATTGCCGTTGATTCCGATTTTCTCAAGACCCTCGTAGACGGTGCCGAAGCCGCACGCTACCTGTGCCCCATCGGCAAACGAAAGCTCACCGGGCAGCGCAATAAGGTCTTTTTCTTCTGCCACCATGAACTCGGCCATGCCGCCGTCGCGCTGCCATCCGTATGCACGGCGATATTTCTCGCTGGTGCACGAGATCATGTAGCCGCGCCGGCAATCATTGCACACGCCGCAACCTGAGATGTGATAGACGATGACGCGGTCACCGGTCTTGAAGCGCCGGCAACCCTCTCCCTCGGCAACGATCTGGCCGCACGGCTCGTGGCCCGCAATCACTCCTTGATAGCCTTCCGGTCCCTTGCCCAGATGCTCGTGATAGATGCAACGAATATCCGAACCGCAGATGGTGGAAGCCTTGACCCGCAACAAGACTTCGCCATGGCCCGGCACAGGGACGGGCACGGCGCGGATTTCGACGGTACTGTTTCCGGGCAGGAACGCCGCGCTCATTGTGTCTTTCATTTCATTGCTCTCCTGTGTCATTCGCTGCGTTCACGCGGGAGTAATCTCTCCGCTGAGGTCCCAGAGATCTTCCCATGTTTGTCCATCCTTCCAGAGAAAGACCTGGCCTTTGATCAAACGGCAGTCGCGATCGATGCCCCCAATCTGGCGGATCTCCTCGTCGGTCAGCGGATCGATGGTAGCGCCCTGGAGATTGGCAAAGTAGTTGCGCGGATTCACGGAAAAGGGAATCGGCGTCTGCCCGCGCTGCACGGCCCACTTGATGCAAACCACTGCGGGATGAACGCCGTGGTCCTTTGCAATCTTCACAATCACGGGATCTTCCGTAGGTGCGGTGTCTTCCGGGGTGCGATCGCGTTCCGGGCGCCCAGGCGAACCGATGGGGCAATAGCCGATTGGCTGGATGCCGCTATCCACCACAAACTTGAACAGTTCCGGTTGTTGAAAGTGCGGATGCAGTTCCATCTCGTTCACCGCGGGCTTGATACGCGCATCGCGCAACACCAACTCCAGTTTGGGGATGGTCATGTTGGAGGTGCCGATATGCCGCACCAGACCCAGGTCCACAAGCTGCTCCATCTTGCGCCATGTCTTCATATAGTTGGCGTGAATGTAGGACTTGGCGTCGGCGCTTCGCGAACTGACGTCGCAGCCGGGCGGGTGGAAATTCGGAAACGGCCAATGCACCAGATACAGGTCGAGATAGTCCAAGCGAAGGTCGGAAAGCGACTTGCGGCAGGATGCGATCACGTCGTCTTCGCCGTGCTTGTCGTTCCAAAGCTTCGAAGTAATCCAGAGTTCCTCGCGCTGGACACCTGTGCGCAAGATCTCCTCGAATGAGGCACCTACGGCGTTCTCGTTTTCATAGACAGAGGCACAATCGAAGTGCCGGTATCCGACCGCCGCCGCTCCCTTGACCGCTCCGGCAACCTGCGCCGCGGTTACGTGGTCTGACCCGAAAGTTCCCAATCCGACGGCCGGCATCGTGGCCCCGGTTGACAACATTCTTTGGGGAATGGAGTGTGGATCGACGGAATCCAGCCCGTTCTCGTTGCTGTTGTGCATTTCCGCTCCCAGCGCAAGCGAAGTTATCGGTAACTACGACAAACGAAGAATAGCCACCTCTGCTCCTGAATGTCAATATTGAAGTGCTTGCCGACCAGCAATTTTATCGATTAAGGTGAGATGGCGGAGATCCTAGTCGTGCTGGGCGGGTCGCGCCCGGTCTATCGGCTTCAAGGGGAGCCAGAGCAGGGATAATGACAAAATCTGAGCAAGAACCCCGAAGGACAGGCAGAACCACGGCGGTCCGAATGAAAGACATCGCCCGCGATCTCGGTCTGTCGACAGTGACCATCTCCAAGGTCCTGCGCGGCCACTCGGACATCGGCGAAGAAACCCGCAAGCGCGTCCTGAAACGAATGCAGGAGCTGAACTATCAGCCCAACCTGGCGGCGCGCGCCCTCATCACGGGGCGAACCTGGACTGTGGGACTGATCGTCCCGGACCTGCTGCATCCGTTCTTTGCACAGATCGCCAAGGCCATCTCGGCGCAGATTCGCGGACATGGATATGGGCTGATCATCACTTCGTCGGAGGAAGACGCGGAACTGGAGCAGCAGGAAATTGAGCAACTGCTGGCCCGGCGCGTCGATGTCATGATCGTCGCGTCGGCGCAGTGGACCGTGGAGAGCTTCCGCCGCATCGAAGAGCGGAGAACCCCCTATGTCTTGATCGATCGCAAGTTTGCCGGATTGCCTGCCAATTTTGTGGGGGTCGACGACGAGGCAATCGGGATGCTTGCAACCGAGCACCTGGTCAAGCAGGGCTGTTGCTCCATCGCGCACATTCGCGGCCCGGAAACGAGCACCGCCCTGGGCCGTGTGGAAGGGTTCAAGCGAGCGCTCGCCCAACACGGCCTTTCGGCAATGCCGGAACACATCGTCCCCATCGGAAGCTCCAGTGACGACCGTGGAGAGCCGGGCGGGTATGAAGCGGCGAAGAAACTGCTCGATTCGAAACCAAGACCGGACGGAATCTTCTGCTTCAACGACCCCATCGCCCTCGGCGCCATGCGGGCCATTCTCGATGACGGCTTGCGCATTCCCGAGGACATCGCCGTGGTGGGTTGCGGCAACGTGCTCTACTCGGATTTTTTACGCGTGCCGCTCACTTCCATCGATCAGGACAGTTCCGCCATCGGCAGACTCGCTGCCGACTTAGCTCTGTCGCTGGTCGGCGCCAGGAAGCCGCTGCGTCCAAGGACTGAGTTGATTGTCCCGAAGCTGGTGGTTCGCGCGTCCTCAATGCGCAGATGAGCGCACTGCGCATTCTCAGCCTTGCGAAAGGTCCGTCCGTCTGACAATCGACTCCCAGAGAAAGCTGCTCAGAAACGCGGACTCCTGTGCAGGTGTCAAACTATTTTGCCCGAGCAGCCTTCGTTGAATCGTGCCTCGAATCATGTCGGCGGCCATCCATGCCACTTTTTCCGAGGGAACGAGGCGGATTTCTTCCCGCTTGGATGCCTCTTCGATCGCTGCGGCGAGCCGCAACACCGGTTCGGCAAGCCAATCGCGATATTGACTCCGCGTGAACGAAAACTCGCCTGCCGCAGAGTCCATGATCCGAAAGAACTCCTTCTTGGTCTCGGCGTTTTCCAGCCGTGCAAGCGCGAAGGCCTCTATCTTTCCTCGCAACGTCGCAGCCGCATCGATTCGTTCCAGCGTGCTCTTCTTCAGAGCCTTCATGTCGTGATCGAGAACCGCCTTGTAGATCTCGGGTTTCGAGCGGAAGTAGAGATACACGGTTCCTTTGGCGATACCCGCCTCTTTGGCGATTGCATCCATGATTCCGTGCACAAAACCCTTGCGTGCAAAAACCGATCGCGCGGCGTCAAGTATCTCAGTGCGGCGAAACTCGGCAACTACCTGCTGTTTGTTCTTGATCAATGCAATGACCTCGCGATGGCCGCTTTCCAGACATGTGCGACCAGGCTGACCTCATAGTATACTGAACTGACTGCATGGTCATTCCGAATCAATCCAGCGTTGGACGATGGACAACTGGGGATCGTGGCGCATGAGCACAATCGGCGCAACTCTGCCCAGTGTGCCGACGGCACGCATCGAGATTGCCCCGGCGACCAACCCATGGATGATCGCGGCCTCTGTGATGCTAGCCACTTTCATGGTGGTCCTGGACTCCTCTGTGGCCAACGTTGCCTTGCCGCACATTGCAGGCAATCTCTCCGCGTCGACCGACGAGTCGACCTGGGTTCTGACCAGCTATCTGGTATCGAACGCCATCATGCTTCCCGCCGCAGGCTGGATCTCGCGCCGCATCGGGCGCAAGCGCTTGTTGCTGATTTCGATCCTGATCTTCACCTTGGCCTCGCTGCTGTGCGGAATGGCCATGAACATGCCCATGTTGATATTGGCTCGCGTTCTGCAAGGGGTTGGCGGTGGCGGCATGCAACCGCTAGCTCAATCCATCCTGCTTGAGAGCTTTCCTCCGCATCAACACGGTACGGCGATGGCAGTCTATGGCGTCGGCGTTGTGGTCGCACCGATTGTTGGGCCCACCCTGGGCGGATGGATCACCGACAGCTATTCCTGGCGATGGATCTTCTACATCAACCTGCCCATTGGCTTGCTCGCCCTGTTCATGGTGAATCTGTACGTCGAAGACCCCCCTTACCTGCGCAAGGCGTTCAAGGGCGCTATCGACTATCTCGGCTTCGGCCTCATGGCCGCGTGGCTCGGCGCTCTGCAACTGGTCCTGGACAAGGGACAGGAAGCAGATTGGTTCGCGGCTCCTTGGATTTGCTGGACCTGTGTCCTCTCCACACTGGCGCTGATTTGCTTCATCGCCCGTGAATTGACCGATCGCGAACCGATCGTCCACCTGCAGATCCTCCTCAACCGCAACTTCGCCGTGGGAACGTTGATCACCTGTATCTACGGATTCATTCTCTACGGCGCCACAGCCATGCTGCCTTTGTTTCTGCAAACCATGATGGGCTACTCAGCACTGCAAAGCGGGTTGTCGGTTACCCCACGCGGCGTCGGCGCCATGGCATCGATGATGGCGGTTGGAATACTGGTCCGTTACATTGATGGGCGTTTGCTGATGGTGTTCGGCTTTTCCCTGCTTGCCGTCTCAACCTGGATGCTGAGCCATATCAGTCTCGACATCGGCATGGCTTCCGTGGTCATGCCCAACATCATCAATGGCTTCGCCATGGGATTTATCTTTGTTCCGCTGACGACATTGGCGCTGAGCCAGTTGCGCAAGCAAGAGATGGGCAATGCCGCAGGGATCTACAACCTGATGCGGAATATTGGTGGCAGCATTGGCATTGCTACCGTCACGACTCTATTGGTGCGCGGCTCGCAGGTCCACCAGAACTACCTGTCGGCCGACGCCGGGGTGGGGAATCCGGTCGTGGGCGGCTTGGTGAAGGGTCTTCATGCCAAGATGTTTGCCGCGGGCGTTGACAACTTCACTTCCCAGCAAAAGGCGCTGGCAGGCGCTTACCGGCTGGTTCAGCAGCAAGCATCTCTTCTGGCTTACGCCGACAACTTCAGAACGCTGGCGTTTCTGTCGCTGCTGTGCATACCCTTGATCGTGCTCTTCAAGCGGGCTAAAAAGGTCTAGCCTTCGGCGCGCACCAGCAGGCAGGTGATGTTGTCTTGTCCCCCGGCTTTGTTTGCGGCTTCCACCAGCCGGTTGCACATCTCGTCAAGCGGCAAATCGACATTGAGCATCGATGCCATCTCCAAGTCGGAGAGTTCGCGCGTCAAGCCATCGGAACAGAGCAGGAACAGGTCGCCTGCCTCCGCTTCCAGCGTGAAAATGTCCGGAGTGATTTGGCTCTGGGTTCCCAGTGCGCGAGTAATCACGTTGCGCAAGGGCGAGCGCAACGCCTCGGCCGGTGTCATGCGCCCCATCCGGACCTGCTCTTCCACCAGCGAGTGGTCCAGGGTGACTTGCTGCAACTGGCGATTCCGCATCCGGTAGCATCGACTGTCGCCGACGTTGAGAACCCATACTCGATTCTCGGCCGTCACCAAGCCCACCAGGGTCGTACCCATTCCGCTAAGCTTGTGGTTTCTCTGGGAGCGAGAGAAAATCGATTCGTTGGCGACCGCAATGGCCCCTTCGACTTCGCGCTGAGTCAACGCTGCAAACTCGCCGGTGCGGCCGGTCAACAGCCGCAGCATCTCGTCCACGGCCAATGAACTGGCGATTTCTCCAGCCGCGGCACCGCCCATGCCGTCGCAAACCACGTAAACTCCGTGCTCAACCGAGAAGCCAAACGCATCTTCGTTGGAGGGTCGCTTGCGGCCGCGGTCAGAAACCGCAGCAGCCGCGTAGTGAAGGACAGCCGTTGCCAAGAGGAATCTCCCGCTGCTCAGTTTACACGGGTTGACGATACCAAGGCACGGGAAAACCCTCCTTCGCTGCCAAAACCATCATTGCCTGTCCCCGATTCGTTTCGTTCAGGGAAGCCGTTCCCTTTCGAGAACATGCAAGATCGGGCGGCATGCGCCGCGGCCCCGCGCCGGGATCTATCTTGCCCTTAACGTCCCGCCTTGGTTTCCCCGTCCTGCAAAGGCGGGGGCTCCGGCAACGTGTAGATCTGGATGGCGCCCGCGTCCAGCACGGCCACACGCCTGCCGGAAGGAGAAATGGCAACATTCCCTCCCGCATCCAACACCGGACTCGCTTCGGCCAACAACTCGACCTTGCCGTCGGCTGAATCCTGAACGGTCACCACTTGCCCTTTCACATCCTCCTGGTCCAAAGGCGAGTAGGCATCAATCGAATGAGCGACAAAAAGCGTCTCCCGCACAAACCGCGTTCCATTCGACCCCATCACCTGCATGGGCCAAATCTGCCTGGGTGGGTCAGGAACCCGCCACAGACGCCGGCCGCCGGCAGTCAACGCCACCAAGCCCGCAGAACCCATGTCGTTGCAAACGCTCCCAAGTACCTCACGCTGCGAAACAAACTCGAAGTCCGGAGTGCAGGACGATTCAACCCGCCCCACTTCGGTGGATCCTCCGGTGAAGTAGTTCAGGTTCACAAGCCACTCAGAGCCCCGCGACCGCAGACTCTCCAGATATCCCTCCGCGTTGATGGGCAGATGCACAGGAGTACGGACCCGGCTCACCAGCATCACTTTGCCGCTATCCCGGCGCAGGACGCGCACCGCAATTTCCGCCTTTCCCGCCTTTGCCGGATCGTCTGGCCCCCCCGCGGACGAAGAAGTCGCCGGCCCTTGCGACCCACCGGCATTGGCATCTGCTGGAATCGGCTCGCGCGAGTTGGTCACCAGAAACTGCTGTGCCGGATCCATCTCCAATGACAACAACGGCCCGGGAAACGACAGAAACGGCTTCAAATCCAGCCCGCTGTTTCCCAATTGAAGACCTCTCCCGTCTCGCAATAAAAAGTGGCCATCCTTGAGCATCCATAAGTAGCGCAAGCGGTCGTGCAGGGTCCACAGCGCCTCAGCCTGCACCGTTCCCTCCGGCAGCGACAACACCACGGCGCGAATCTTGTGTTCGTCACTGTCGCCGCTGTCTCCAAACTCCCGGCGAATCAACCCGGGGACACGAAAAGTGAACAAAAGGCGATTTTCGTCCAGAAAATCCAGCGAAGCAAAGCGATAACGCTGCCCCAGATAAATGGGACCTGGCGCGGAGAAGCCCAGACGCTCTACCGGAATCGCGAACTCGGGAGGTAGCGACGATCGAACGGACGGCCTGTCGGGGATTTGCTTCGGGACGGAAATAGCGCCGGGCAATCCGACGCTGCCTGGAATCTGCGCGCCGGCCACTCCGCAGCAAAACCCGCCTGCCAAAGCCAGTTGCAGAACTGCTTGTGCCAATCGAATCCAAGGTAAGGGTCTTGTTGCCATCATCTAGTATTTTCGCCTATTTCGGTGACTCGCGACCGTGACCTGCATCAGTGTCGAGAACAGCTCTCGGTTGGCCGAATAGCGGCGAACCCGCCAAATTCCACAAATCGTCGATCGTCCAGTTCAATACCTCCGTCCGAGAGCGATAGCGTCGACAGTAGGACCAAATTGAATCTCGATTATTCGTCTTTACATGCTGCCTTCTCGGAATCGAAATCTTCGTCGTCTACAGTCAAGGCGGGACCTCGTGTGCTATGAGACTCGATCAAGGATGGACACAGGCCGTCAATGCGAACTTCCGAATGGATTCAGGCAGGCTTCGCCCTCATCCTCGTCTTGGCGGCGTGGATTTGTCGGCTCCCACCGAGACGCCGAACTGTTATCGCCATTCTCGCGGCCTACGCGATCCTGGCTGTCCTGTTTGGCCGGCTTTCGGTCAACGTCCTCTCTCTGCGCCAAGCCTCGATCCTGCGGGACTGGCTGCCCTTGGCTCTCATGCCTGTGCCATATTGGCAAACAGGGCAGTTCTTCATGGGGCCGAGCGGCAAGATCCAGAGTTGGCTCCTGGAGTCAGACCGCCGCTTGGCTAGGCTCCTGCATCCCGACGTTCTGGCGTTTGGCCGCTACACACGCCTCTCGATGGAGTGGGCTTACATGTTGTGCTACCCGCTGCCCCTTGTTGGGCTTGCGGTTCTTTACGCGGCAGGGTTGAGGCGCTATGCCACTACATACTGGCCAATCGTTCTTCTACCAACCTATCTCTGCTATGCGCTCACGCCCCTTGTGCCTGCGTTGCCGCCGCGGAGCATTTCCGGGAAACTGAAGACCGGCGAACCACGAACCAAGAGCCGCGTCTTCAACCTATGGATTCTGCAGCATGCAAGCATCCAGGCGATCTCGTTTCCCAGCGCCCACGTGGCCTGCGCTCTGGCCATCTCGTTTGTGTTGTTGCATTATGTCCCGGTCGCGGGTATCGTCTTTCTTGCCATCGCCATCTGGATCGGCGTCGCCGCTATCGTCGGGGGATACCACTATGCCATCGATGTATGGCTCGGAGCGGCGGTGGCATTGATCGTGCTCGCCGCCTGGGGCGCTCACTTGATTCCCAGCAGCCTTCTGACCCCGCCCGCCACTGCCTTTACCACCGGTCCTTGAGGCTTGCCGTCCTGCGGAGGAAGAAACACCTGAGAGAGAAAACGGATTCCCAAGGGAAGCTTTGCGGGTTCGCCGACTGCCGCGGGAGGAAAGAATTTGGTCAACGCCTCCCGCGGCTTTTCCTTGACCAGATCGATCATCGCTACCCGGTGCACACAGGAAATGGTGCAATAGGGCGCGCACGCCTTTTGGGTCCAATACTCGCGCTCCAGTTCCTCGCTCCCGTAGTGCTCCAACGGGATGGCGGGGTATCCTCGCCGCTGGCTGCAATAGTGAACAAGGCCGTCCTCGCAAATGTAGAGATAGCGGCTCCCCGCGCGGCAGTGCCACTCGTTCGGCTGGCCCATCGCCAGGTTTTTATGGAATAAGTTATCGTAGGCGAATGCCATGAAGCCAGGCTTTTTCTCGCTTTGGATCTGGTCGTAAACAGCTCTCTCCTCGTCTCGCAAAGGCCGTACCTGGCCGCCTTGGTCATGAACAATGCCGACGGTGGTATCGAATCCAAGCTCCAGCGCGCGCCGCGCGATCGTCCGCGCATCTTCTGGATTCTCGATCCCTGCGCCGATCACGGTATTGATGTTCACCTCGAACTCGGCAAACTCGGCCAGCCATTGAAGCTTCTTGTCGAGGACCTTCAGGCTTTTCTTCGAAATGTCGTCGGGCGCCACATTGTCGATGCTGATTTGCAACTGCTCAAGCCCGGCGCGGTTCAGCCGTGCGATCCGCTCTCTGGAAAGCAAATACCCGTTGGTGATGAGGGTCGCGATGATGCCATGCGACCGGATGCGGCGGATCATTTCATCCAGGTCCGGATGCAGCAATGGTTCGCCGCCGCTGAAGGTTATGATTCCGGTGCCGAGAGAGGCCAGAAGATCGATGCGACGCAGCATATCCGCGGTTGGCACAGGCGCGGATACCTTGTCGTATTCATTGCAGTATGCACAGGAGAGATTGCACCGCCGGGTAGGAATGATATGGGCAAGGATTGGGAAGCGACGCGATTGGATCACGCGGGCAATCATGCGCGCCTGTCGAAAGCGGCGCTCAAGAGAGCGCAGACTTCTGACCGCAGGGGCAAGTCTCAGAGGGGCCACCAAAGCCTCCCAAGCCGACCGAGAATCTCCACACCGGTTTACCCGATTTGGAGTGGATTCAATCATACCGTCGAATTCAGCTTCTGTTTCTCGCCAAGACAAACTCTTATTGGAGATTTAAAGTCTCCCACTTCACTCGCTGTTTGATCCCATATTTCATTCCTGCCGATGCCCAACCGCCGGGCAACCAGCTAAGATGGAGGGTCTCAACCATGCGAGGCCAGGAATGCCTTATCGTTACTTTCCGCTGGTCGTTCTGCTGTGCCTTCCGTTTGCACTTCATTCCCAACAGCAAGCCCCTGCACGATTCCAGTTCTATACGGGCTCCCCGGCATGCCCACCAATTTCGGCCGCATCTCCAGCGGCTTAGTCGGGCAATTCGAGTGCCGCGACCGCATGATGTGCTAACGGCCGGCTGTAGCGCGGACGTCCTCTTCCGCGCTTGTCCAAGATGAATTACCAATTCATGCGGACTAACCGCTAGACGGTAGGACCGTGGATGCAAATCGACTGTCAGCGGGTTCATTGAAAAGAACGAAGGGCAGAACTTCCGCTACGTAGTCCATCCGCGCATGCCGGTGGTAGCCCCAGGAATGGCGGTCTTATCCAGTCCGCTGGTGTATGTCTCCGACATGTCATCGGTGGCAAAGATTCTGTAATTGCCACAGAAGGCCAATCCTTCAAAGATGATTTGTCCTCTACGGCCTGCCTGGCCTGAGGCAAGTTCTGCGACGGTGCTTCGACTCATTGGGAGTTCGCGAACTGCGTCATCGATAAACTGAGAGCGGCAAGAATGAAAAGGTCCCTGCCGCTGCTGTAAGAAAATAGGAAAAGCTCATGCAACCGGGTGGAATAGGGCTTGCAAACTCGGTCAGCGTACAATTTGCCACCACCCAGCTGGATTGCAGGAGTTATGCCGCCATCATGAATGTATGAACCCGGGTTTTGTTCCTACGCGATTCCCCAAGATTGTACCGCGCTTCGACGGCCATGCGGAGATAACATTACACGCCAAGTTCGGTGCGGATGGCGTCCGCGATGGCGGCGGAGTGGAACCGCATCGCTTCTTCGCTCTCGGCCTCGATCATGACTCGCGCCAAGGTCTCGGTGCCGCTATAGCGGATTACCACGCGACCGCTGTCCTTCAGGTCCAACTCGGCCGCCTTGATGGTTGCGGCAACCGACGGAATCGACTCCAAGGGCACTCGTTCCCGCACCTTCACGTTCACGATTACCTGCGGAAACACCTTCAGGTCCGCGGTTAGTTCCTCAATGGATCTGCCGGAGCGCGCGATCAGGTCCAGGACTACGAGCGAGGTCAACAGGCCATCGCCGGTGGTTGCCAGGTGGGGAAGCAGGATGTGGCCGGACTGCTCTCCGCCCAAGGCTGCGTTGGTTCTCAACATCTGCTCAAGAACATAGCGGTCGCCCACAGGAGCACGGAGCATGGTAATCCCCGACCGCTTGAGAGCCGCCTCCAGGCCCATGTTCGACATGGTGGTGGCCACAACCAGATCTCCGGTCAGCAGCTTCCGCGCTTTCAGGTCGCGAGCCACCATCAGCAGGATGGCGTCGCCATTCACGATGTTGTTGTGGCTTCCGGTCAACATGCAGCGGTCCGCATCGCCGTCAAAGGTCAGACCCAGGTTTGCCGAGCGGGCGATCACCTCAGCGGCCACATGGGCGGGATGCAACGCGCCACAGCCGTCGTTGATGTTGCGCCCATCGGGGTTCACGTGCAGCAGGACAACTTTTCCGCCCAGACGGTGGAATAGCTCCGGGGCAATGGTCGCAGCCGCGCCGTTGGCGCAATCGGCCACAATGCGCAATCCTGCCAATGACAGTCCTGGGACCGCTTCGAGGAGGAATTGGATGTATTCGGCTTGCAGTTCTGTATTGTCTTCGACCGGCGGCAGGCTGGCCGGATTGGGGGCCTCGTGAATGCTGAAGGCGTGATGGACAATCTCTTCTTCCATGGCCAGTTCCACCAGGTCGGGAAGCTTGAAACCGTCGGCGCCGAACAGCTTGATGCCGTTGTCGCGCCAGGGATTATGCGAGGCCGAGATAACGACACCGGCGTGGAATCCGTGGGCACGGGCTAAAAAGGCAACTGCCGGAGTCGGTACGACGCCTGCGCTCTCGACACGTGCGCCTGTTCGGCGCACTCCGGCCGCCAGCGTGGCCGCAATCCAGGAACTGGACTCGCGCGTATCCCGCCCCAGCAGCACCCTGGGCTGCACACTGATCTTCCGCAGGGAATGGCCAAGAGCAAGACCGCAGGCAAAGATGGTGGTTGGGTCGAGCGGGGCTTCGCCGGCAATGCCGCGAATGCCGTCGGTCCCGAAGAGCTTTCGATCGGTTGTGGTGGCCATGGTCTCTATTCTATTGAACGCCTGAACAGACAGGCGCCTTGTGAGTGGAACCAGATGTAAATCGGGCAGATTCCCTCTTGCAAGGATACCTTAGACGCACTGGACTCCGAAGAGAAGGCGCGAGGCGCGGATTATCCTGGAGACTGCGGTTGAGAGCCTTCGGAGCACCATAAGCAAGGCTTGGCATGGCCTACGGCTTGCGCTTTGTACCAGGGCACGACCTCAGTCGTGCCGCAAATGCTTGAAAAAAGGCTGGTTTTAGCCCCTGCTGAACAGTTGAAACCCCCGCCTCCCTCCGTATCAAGTTTTTCCGCAGCCTGTAAAGACCGGGCCTAGCAGTCCGGTCTTTCCGCCCGAACTAGTTTGAATTCGAACGACTGATCAGCCGCCCGCTACGCGCAGTCGCATGCCGAGTGTCACCAGGGGAGTTGCTTTCCCTGGTGGAAATAGCCTCCGCTGGGCCCATCGTCGGGCAAAGTCGCAAGGGCTGCGCTGGTTTTTCCTCCCTCGCTCAGTTCCATGGTCGCGTGCTCTCCGCCCATATCGGTTTTCACCCAGCCTGGATGCGCCGAGTTGACCTTGATTCCGGTGTCTCGGAGCTCCCACGCCAGGTGGATGGTGAAGGCGTTCAGCGCCGTCTTCGAGGCGTCGTATGCAAACGACTTGGCGTTGTAGATGGGCGATTGGGGGTCGGCATGCAGTGTAAGGGACCCCAAGATGCTGGATAGGTTCACGATTCTCCCGGCGGGGCTCTTCTTCAACAACGGCAGTAGCGCCTTGGTCAACGCCACAGGGGCAAAGAAGTTGGTTTCAAAGACTCGGTGCAAGAGGTCCACCGGAACCTCGCCCGCCGAGTGTTCGGGACCTGTTCCTGGGAACGTGCCGCCGGCTACGCCTGCGTTGTTCACGAGGATGTCGAGCCGTCCGTACGTTGATTCGAAATAATCGTGCGCAGCCTGGTGATCGGCCGGATCGGTGACGTCGAACTTGATCACGTCGGCGTCCACACCTGCCGCGCGCAGTTTTTCAACTGCCTGTTCGCCCTGCTTCAAATCACGCGATCCGATGACGACCTTGACGCCGTCGTGTTTCAGGTCGAGCGCTGTCTGGAAACCGAGTCCCCGGTTTCCGCCGGTAATGAAGGCAATTCTCTGAGCCATTGGTGATTCCGTCTCCTGCTAGATTTGGATTCGCTTAGTCCTGAGAAGGGCTCGCGGATTTTTGAATTCAAGACATGCCTGGAGCCGGCCGTTTTGCCTTCAACTACTGTGCAGTGTGCTCTTTTTGGACAAGCGACCGCAGTCTGTAGAAGACAAGTCGAATGGTTTGAGCCGGTCTTGTGGCATTCATCTCTCAGTCACATTCATAGTCGATAAAGAGAGACAGCAACCCCGAGATAACCTGATTGTGGAATCCGCCCAATTCCGATCGGCTGCCGCCGTCCACTTCGCTTGCGAGCGGCCGCTTCCTCGCGTTGCTCGTTTTGCAGTTGATGGTCGTGAGTCTTTTCCTGGCCAACGCTCACCAGATTTTCAGCGTCAATTTCAGATTTGTCGAGCGCCACGTGCGTTTGGCCGGCATTCGGCAGCAGATCGATGAAGTCACCGATCAACTTACCAAACTCTCCCAAGCAGGTCTGGGATCGCCTGAAGGGCAGGACCAGGCCGACCGCCTTGTTTCTGAATTGAGTTCAGGTCCTGGCTCATCGCGACTTTTGCTCGATGCCGGTTCCGAACTCCCTGCGGAAACCGCCAGCCTTCAAAAAGCTGTCGAGGCGTTCGCACAGGCTCGAAATGCAGAAAAGGGTCAAGGTGTCCGGCGCGAGCCGAAACTTGCAACCGGACTTTCCCAGGCTACCGCTGAACTGTGGCACAGTGTGGACGCTTTGCGTTCTGGCACCGACCGGCTCGAGGACGAAAACTTCAGCAACTTCGAAGCGCCCCAGCAAGCCAGGGAAGCAGTGCTTTGGTTGGGAGCGCTCAATGGACTGCTCATTTTGGTAGCCCTGGGTTATGCCCTGCAGCTCTATCATCGCCTACGCAGGGAAGAGCGCGCTCGCCACTCCATCGAATCGGAACTGGCGGCAGAGCGTTCCGCGTTGGAAAAGCGGGTTCAGGCCCGGACGTCTGCTCTAGAGGCCGAGGCCCAGGAGCGGCAGCGTGCCGAGCGGTTGAACCGCGGGCGCAATCGAACCTTGGAACTGCTGGCGCGTAATGAGTCCACCGCCAACACGCTTCAGGCCTTGGCTAATACGGTTGCCGAATACCGCTCGACCTGGATCTGTGTTTTCCATTCCGTCGAAGGCAACTTGCTGAGACTGGTTGCCAGTAGCGGAATCAACGACAAGCTGATGCCACACTTTCGGCGTATCTCCATGGATTTCGCTGGAGCACCTGAAAGCGTAGCCATCGCAACCGGCAGGCCGCATGTCATTCTCGATCTGGGTCAGGAGCGCAAGCCTTGGAGCGAATTGCTGCGCGCCAATGGCCTCTTGTCGGTCTGGTCCTCTCCCTTCTTCGCGCCGAAAGCCGGCGCCCTAGGTACACTCACCGTGTACACCCTGCTGAAATGGGAGCCTTCAACCGCCGATCTTGAGATGCTTGAGATGGCCTGCCATATGGCTGCCCTGGTGCTGGAGCGGAGCAGCCTTCAGGCCCAACTGATCGATCATGCCTACCACGACAGCTTGACAGGGCTGCCGAATCGCCGCTTGGGCAGGGATCGGCTCTCCACCGCTGCCGCGCGTGCTGCCCGGGCCGGAAACCAGATGGCGGTGCTCTGGATCGACCTGGACCGCTTCAAACAGATCAACGACCAGTATGGACATCCAGTGGGAGACGCGGTGCTGCAACAAACGGCGCAGCGGCTCTCAGGAAGGCTACGCTCGAGCGACGTGCTGGCTCGAATGGGCGGCGACGAGTTCATGGCCATCCTTGAGGATGTGTGGGGTACTGAGGATGCGGAAGCTACTGCCTCCGACTTGCTCGAAATTCTGGCCCGGCCCATGCAAATTGGAGAGATGCAGTTGACGATCACGGCGAGCATCGGTATTTCCATCTATCCACAGGATGGAAAGACTGTCGACAGCCTGGCACAGCATGCCGATCAGGCCATGTATGCGGCCAAGTTTGGTTGCTGCGGTCTGATGTCGTTCTCCCCGGCCATGGATCGGGAACCTGCGGAACGCCGCGAACTGGAAGCAGAGTTGAGCAACGCCCTTGAAACTGGTGGATTTACGCTCGCCTATCAGCCATTGTGTCTACCCAACGGCGATCTTGGTGGCTTCGAGGCTCTTTTACGCTTCTCTTCGCCCCGACTTGGCAACATCCCGCCCTCCCAATTCATCCCCATCGCCGAGGAGGCCCAGCTGATTGTTCCTATCGGGGAGTGGGTACTGCGCGAGGTTTGCCGTCAGAATCGAGAATGGCAGTTGGCAGGATTTCCCGTCGCCTCTATCGCGGTGAATATCTCCGCATTGCAATTCGCTCGCGACGATTTTGCCGATACGGTAGCGGCAATTCTCGAGGAGACAGGTCAAACAGGGGCGAAGCTGGTGCTGGAACTGACGGAGAGCATCGTGATGCACGACTTTGCCGAGTCCGCCCGCCAAATGGAGCGCCTGAAACAGATCGGCATGCGCATCGCCATCGACGACTTCGGTACCGGCTACTCTTCGCTCAGCTATCTCCATCGTCTGCCCATCGATGTGCTGAAGATCGATCGCTCTTTCATGGAGACCCTCAATGAGCCTGATGGTACCCGCCCCATTGTGGAAGCTGTTCTCTCCATGGCGCACACCCTTGGGTTGCGCGTCGTGGCCGAAGGGGTAGAGACGGCAGAGCAACTGGCCACGCTGAGCCACCTCGGCTGCGATATCATCCAAGGCTATTTCTTTTCCAGGCCCGTCAATCCAGAGAAGGCTGCCGCGATCCTGATCGCGGGCAAAATCGAGGGGGCAAACGATAGCTTCTCGCATGCCACGATCGGTTCTTCACCCGACCAGCCGTTTCTGGCCTCTCGCGCCTAAATCCAGTTGCCGGTTCTTCTGCGAGCCTCAACAACATGAATTCGGTGCGGTGTAGGAGACGGACATGCAGCGGGCCGTACTATTAAAGGCAGTATGAGCATACGGATGGTGAAGCTCTCATCGGACGCGTTTCTACCCTTTTTGCTTTTACTGGTGGTGGTCTCAGCGGCAGTTCTCACAGCCCAGCCCCCAACACCTACCCAGGAGGGCCTCGTCTACGGGACCGCCGACGGCCAGGCATTGACCATGGATTATTACGCTCCTGCGGGCTGCGGCCTTCATCCCATCGTCATCCTCATTCACGGCGGTGCGGCGCCGAAGCAATCGCGTGCAAGTTGAGTCGAGTAATTAGTCTCTCAAGAACAAATAGGGGATCGGAATAGCGAAGCGTTTGTTGCCATATCGTCTTCATTCGTAGCAGATTGGACTCTGGGTAGACCGCCCCATCCTTGCGCGTTTTTGAGCGCAAGGATGGGGCGGCACAAAGTTCAAGCGGGCGGAAAGCGAGCAGTTGCCCCACCGCGGTAGGCTGCAGAGGCTACCAGCCGCGGGTTTGGAGGAGCTGGGACTGTTCGAGGCCTGCGGCTGCCAGGCCCTTCATGGTTCCGGTGACCTGTTCGGAGACTTCTGCCAGGATCTTGGGGTCGTTGAAGTGGGTGGTGGCGATGACGATGGCCTTGGCGCGCGAGACAGCCTCTTCGCGTTCCTTGGGGTCGTTCTCGACGTCCAGAGGAGTGCACGTGCCCTTCATGAAGATGCCTGAACCGACGAAGACCGCCTCTGCGCCGAGTTGCATCATGAGGGACGCGTCGGCCGGTGTGGCGATGCCGCCGGCGGAGAAGTTGGGCACCGGGAGCTTGCCGGTGAGGGCGACCATGCGGATCAACTCGTAGGGAGCCTGGTGGTCTTTGGCTGCGGCGTAGAGCTCCTGCTCGCTCAGGACGGTTAAGGCACGCATTTCGCGGGTGATCTGGCGCATATGCTGAACGGCATGGACCACGTCGCCGGTTCCGGCTTCGCCTTTAGTGCGAATCATGGCCGCGCCTTCGGCGATGCGGCGCAGCGCTTCGCCCAGGTTGCGAGCTCCGCAGACGAAGGGCGTGGTGAAGGCGTGCTTGTCGATGTGGTGGGCCTCGTCGGCGGGGGTCAGGACCTCGCTCTCGTCGATGAAGTCGACGCCGAGTTCCTGCAGAATCTGAGCCTCGGCGAAGTGGCCGATGCGGGCCTTGGCCATGACCGGGATGGAGACGGCCTGGATGATCTGTTTGATCAGGCTGGGCTTGGCCATGCGGGCCACGCCGCCCTCGGCGCGAATCATCGCCGGTACGCGTTCCAGGGCCATCACCGAGGTTGCGCCGGCCTCTTCGGCGATGCGGGCCTGTTGCACGTTCATCACGTCCATGATGACCCCGCCCTTGAGCATTTCAGCCAAGCCCACTTTCAGGCGCAGGCTGGTGCCGCTAAAACTCTTGTTTTCATCTCTATCAAGCATGTTGTTCAACCTCATATCCAGATGGGTTCGAGCCTCGAAGGCCGGGACGACCGAATGTCGTAATCAACTTCAAGTGTAGCAGCGATGCGGTGGGCGGGTTGATCGAGGGCAGGGCGGGGAAAAGGGCGAGAGTTTGATGAGAGTTTTCTAATGGTTCTGTCTCACATCTGGTCACATTTCTGCATGGTTCTTAAGCATGGCGACTGCGCAACCAATTCCCCCCCACGGGGCCGGGCCCTCGAACCTACCTCAGGCACCCGGCTCAACTGAGCGTGCAGCCGAGCACTCCCTTGTCCCGTTATCGCAGCCGTCGCTTGAGGACGAGATCCCTCAGACGCTGGCTGGGCCGGTGTCGCGTTTGCCGGTGGAGTTGGACGTCGCGGTCCCGGTGCGAGACTTCCGGGTGCGCAATCTGCTGGCGCTTGAAGCGGGCCAGATCATCGAGACCGAGTGGGCCCATGGCGAGGATATGCCCTTGGCTGCTGGCGATGTACAACTGGCCTGGAGCGAGTTCGAAGTGGTCGAAAACCAATTGGCTGTGCGCATTACCCGGCTGGCTTGAACTGGCCGAACATCCTTACACAAACCAAAGCAGAGAGGTTGGGAGTAAACATGGGGAACGAGAGAACAAGTGCCGCAAATGGTTCGGGAAGCGGGCTGGCAGGCTGGCTGCTCGATAAACTGCGCTCCTCCTCGCGACGCTCCCAGCCTCGGCTGGCTCTTCTGGAGCGGATTGCGTTGGCCCCGCGGCAGTCTCTGGCGCTGGTGGAGGCTGAGGGGCGGCGCTTCCTGGTCGCCACATCGCCGGAAGGCGGCCCGACTTTCTATCCTCTGGACGAGCAGGCGAAACAACCCGTTTGGGGCCGTCCTCCGGCGGCACGCGTTCGTTCCGCGTCGCCACGGGCTGCGAGGATCTCATGGTAGCGGTTTTCGCCCTGAGCCGGGCGGCGGTCGCGGCACAGGTGCCTCTGCTGCCCGATCTCAATGCAAAGTTGCATCCCTCGGATTCCACACCGTGGACCATCCTCTTTGTCCTGACGCTCATCACCCTGCTGCCGGCCATTTTGATGGCCATGACGCCGCTGGTTCGCCTGCTTGTGGTGTTTCACTTTCTGCGCCAGGCGCTGGGCACGCAGACGGCGCCGTCCAATCCGACCTTGTTGGGGCTGGCGCTGATGATGACTTGGTTTCTGATGACTCCGGTTTTGAACCAGGTGGATCAGCAGGCGGTGGAACCTTTTCGCGCCGGTCAGTTGACGGGTATGGAGGCCATCGAGCGGGGAACCATCCCGATCAAGCATTTTCTGCTGAAATACGCTCGCGAGAAGGACTTGGCCCTGTTTACGGCCGCGGGACAGATTGCCCGTCCCAACAGCCCGGACGACTTGCCGATGCGGGTGGTGGTGCCCGCCTACATCCTGTCTGAGCTCAAGGCCGGCTTTGCCATCGGTGCGGTGCTGTTCCTGCCCTTTCTTTTGATCGACATGGTGACTGCCGCCATCACCACCTCGATCGGAATGTTCCAACTACCCCCTGTGGTAGTGTCCACCCCGCTGAAAATCCTGCTGTTTGTGATGATCGACGGCTGGAATCTGTTGGCCAGTTCGCTGTTGAAGAGCTTCTGAAGGGAGTCCGATGACGCCTGACATGGTTGCCGAGTTGTTGCGCCAGTTGATGAAGGAGGCCGTGATCCTGGCGGCTCCGCTGCTGATCGCGGCCATGCTGTTGAGCTTCGTGCTAAGTCTGATCCAGACTCTGACCAGTCTGCAGGAGCAATCGCTGACCACCGTGCCTCGTTTGGCGGCAGTAGCCATGATCCTGCTGGTCGGGATGCCGTGGTTTCTAGCCCGAATGGCCACTTACACCCGCGTGCTGCTGACCGATTTGCACCGTTACCTGGGCTGAAAAGGCAGCTTTCAGCTTCTAGCTTTTAGCTTCTAGCTGCAAGCCGTTTGTGGATTGACTTGGATGGACCGCCTGGGAAGCCTACGGGCGGGCCGTTCGGAGCTCGAAGCTAGTAGCTGACAGCCAGAGGCTGAACCAATATGACCGAAGTGCCGGATTGGACCCATTTTCTGAGTGCGATGACTCTGACGCTGGTTCGGGTAAGCGGAATGGTGGCATTTGCCCCCTTCTTCAGCTCGAACGCTCTGCCCATCCGGACCAAGGCGGTTTTTGTCGGTGCATTCGCTTTCCTGCTGGCGCCCCTGGTCTCCACCCTTCCCAACGCCCAGGTGTCGGTGTCCTTTTCCAGTCTGCTGGGCGAAGTGTCGGTTGGTCTGGTTTATGGGCTCATGCTCACGCTTCTCAACGAAATGATGCTGTTTGCCGGCCAGATTCTGGGCGCGCAGTTTAGCTTTTCAATGGTTAACCTGCTCGATCCGACCTCGAACATCCAGACGCCCCTCCTGGGCGATCTGTTTCAGCTGATGGGAACGCTGGTGGTGATCACCTCCGGCCTCGATCGTATTCTGCTGGCCTCGATGGTACGCAGTTTCCATGCCGCGCCACTCGGAACCTTTGCATTTGCCCCGACCACCGGGATGGCCATCGTTCGGGCTGCCGGAGGCATCTTTCTAGCCGCGGTGGAATTGGCGGCGCCGGTGCTTGCGGCCACCATGCTGGTGGAGTTCGCAGTGTCGCTGATGGGCAAGCTGAGTCCGCAGCTCCCGGTCATGACCTTGACCGTGCCCCTCAAAACGCTGACCGGTTTCGGGATACTGATGGGCTCTCTGGCTCTCTGGCCGCGCTTCATTGAAGCGCGCTTCGCAGGGCTCCTGGACATGGCTGAGCGGCTGATCGCCGCGCCCGGCCACGGTGTGGGAGGGTAGCCATGGCCGGTGAAAAAACAGAACAGGCAACGCAGCACCGACGCGATCAAGCCAAAAAGGAAGGAGATCTCCTCCATAGCAAGGAACTCTCGGCAGCCGCCGGAACCCTGGCCGGGGTGATGACGCTGGGCGCGCTGGGTAGCCGCGTTCTGATGACTCTCAAGGGAACCTTCGTCTCCTTCCTCGACCTGGGCGCCCCCGCCCACTGGGAGCCTGCCCAGATTCAGCCAACACTGACGACCATTCGCACCTTGTCCCTATCGATTCTGGGAGTACCGGGGATCGTCATGACGGCGGTGGCCGTGGCCGCCCTGTTGTCGGGAATCGTGCAGATTGGCGGCGTCAGCTTCAACGTCTCAGCCATAGGCTTCAAGATGGACCGCCTCAACCCGGTCAGCAATCTTACGAATTTATTCTCGCTGCGCTCGGCATCCAGGCTGGCGAAGTCGCTGATACCGGCGAGCTTTCTAGCGGTATTTGCGGTACAGCGCGTGGCCAAGCAACTTACCATTCCGCCTTTCTCGCTCACCCGCCTCGAGATCCTGGGTTCCGATGTCTACGGCCTGCTGCTGGCTGCTTCCTGGCTGTTGTTCGGCTGGTCGTTCATCGACTACCTGGTGGAGTGGCAGAGCCGCGAGTCGCGCCTGAAGATGAGCAAACAGGATATGCGCGACGAAATGAAGCAGACCGAAGGCAGCCCGCAAATCAAGGGGCGCATTCGCAACCTGCAGCGGCAGATGCGGCGCAAACGGGTGAAGGCCGATGTGTCGAAGGCCGCCGTGGTGCTGACCAACCCCACACACTACGCCGTCGCTTTGGGCTTCGATTTTGGTACCATGGAAGCTCCCAAAGTACTCGCCAAGGGCAGGAACCTGCTGGCCGAGGAGATCAAGGCCGAGGCGCGCTGGTCCGGTGTTCCCATCATCGAGAACCCGCCGCTGGCCCGTTCGCTCTATCGCTCGGTGGAGGTGGGCCAGTCGATTCCTGTGGATCTGTACGCGGCGGTGGCGGCTATCCTGGCCTATCTCTATCGCCAGAGAGTAGAAGAAGAGATGCGGGTGCGCAAGCAGCGCGAGGCCTATGCCCGCAGTCAGGCACGGCCTCAGCCCAAGGCGGGGGTTCAGTTGGGAAGCGCATTGCCCGGTAAACCGGAAGGAGGCAAACGATGAGCACCACCGCGATGGCCGCCGGCCCCTTGCCCGCTGTAACCATCCTTCAACGGCTGCGCGATTACGCGCTGCCGATGATTGCCATCAGCGTGATCTTCGTCATGATCGTGCCGCTGCCGGCTGCCGCCCTGGATTTCTTGCTGGCCATGTCCATGGCCGCCTCGATCATTGTCTTTCTCTCGGCTATCCAGATCCGCCGCGCCGTCGAACTGTCGGTCTTTCCCACCCTGCTGCTGTTGTTGACCCTGTTCCGTCTGGCTTTGAACATCGCTTCCAGCCGCCGAATTCTGCTGCACGGCTCCGAAGGCACCGCCGCCGCCGGTAAGGTCATTGAGGCCTTCGGGCAGTTCGTGGTCGGGGGCAATTACGTAGTGGGCTTTGTGCTCTTCCTGGCCCTGATTGCCATTCAGTTCCTGGTCATCTCGCACGGCGCCGTGCGCACCGCCGAAGTCACGGCGCGATTCACCTTGGACGCCTTGCCGGGAAAGCAGATGGCGATTGACGCGGACATGAATGCCGGCCTGATCGACGAGGCCGAGGCTCGCCGCCGCCGCCAGGGAATCGCGCGCGAGGCGGAGTTCTACGGAGCCATGGACGGCGCCGCCCGCTTCAACCAGCGGGATTCGATGGCCACGATTCTGATCACCGCCATCAACATCGTTGCGGGGTTGTTGATTGGAACCTTGCAGCAGGGCGTTGAACTGGGCGAGGCGGCGCGGACCTATACCGTGCTGACCGTGGGCGATGGGCTGGTTACGCTGATACCGTCGCTGCTGGTATCGATTGCCGGCGGCATCACGCTGACCCGGGCCAACTCCGCCGGAATGCTCGGCGGGGAAATCCGTCAGCAATTGCTCAACCGTCCCTCCACGCTTTATATCGCAGCGGTGGTTTCGGCAGCCATGTGCCTGATTCCAGGACTACCCAAGATCGCTTTTCTGACCGTGTCGGCGGCCCTGTTCTGGGGCGGGCGGAAGGTGGAGACGCGGGTGCAGGTGGCTCCGCCGCCGGAACTGGGGACGGTGGAAAAGAAGAAGGCGGCAGAAGCCCAGGGTTCCGATCTGGCGGCCCTATTGCGGTTGGAAGAACTGACCCTCGAGATCGGCTTCCAACTCATTCCGCTAGTGGACGAGAAGCAGGGCGGCCAGTTACTGAACCGTGTGCGCTCCTTGCGCCGCCACTTGTCGGCGGAGATGGGATTCCTGGTGCCGGCCGTGCACATCTCGGACAACCTGCGGTTGCGGCCGAGGGAGTATGTGTTTTCGCTGCGCGGTTTGGAGATTGGCCGCTGGCAGACCGAAGGCACGCAGTTGCTGGCCGTTTCCGGGGACCCGGGCCGCCGGCCGCTGCAGGGCAAGGAGGCGCGCGAGCCGGCCTTCGGTGTGCCCGCCATCTGGATCGCTCCGCAACTGGAAGACCAGGCCATCGCCTCGGGTTATTCCGTGGTCGATTCGGTGACCGTGATAACCACCCACCTGGGAGAACTGATCCGCCAGCATGCCTTCGAGTTGCTGGGCCGGGCCGAGACCAAACGTTTGATGGATACGTTGAACGAGAGTCATCCCAAACTTTTGGAAGAATTGGTGCCCAAGTTGTTGACCCTGGGCGAGGTGGGCCGGGTGCTGGAACAGCTTCTACGGGAGCGGGTCTCAATTCGGGACCTGGGTTCGGTACTTGAGGCGCTCCTGGAAACAGCTCCGGTGAACAAGAATGTGGTGGCCCTGGTGGAGGCCGCGCGCCAGGCCCTGGGACGGCGGCTAGTGCGGCCGTTGCTGGATGGCGAAGGTCAATTGCCGATCCTGCTTCTGGATGCGGCTCTGGAAGAGGAGATCCTGAACACCTTGTCTCCGGACACCGGGCAACGCATGTTGGCCGCTTCGGCGAATCCGGGAGTCCCGTTGGTGCGGCGTCTTTCCGATTCTTTGAGGCAACTTATTGGCGCCAACTCCGCAGCGGCCCTTCCCGTGCTCCTTTGTCCGAGTCCGGCCCGTTATCACGTGCGGCGGTGGTTGGAGCCGGTGTTGCCGCGGTTGGCGGTAGTCTCTGCCGGGGAGATTCCTCCGGAGATTCGATTGAGGCCGGTGGGGACAGTGCGTTGAGGGATTGGGACGGAAGTGGGGATCGAAGGACTCGGAAGTGATGAAGGTTTTGTTTCTTTGGCAAGGATGACAGGATTTCAGGGCAGCGATTGAGCGAGGGGGGTTGAAGATGGGTATGGAGACAGCAGGAATGGCGGGGAACCAGGGATCGCAACGCCGTGGCGGAGGCGGGTATCCACCCGCTGCGGGCGCGGTTCCGGTGCTGAGCGGCGAGCAGGAGCGGGTGCTGCTCGAACACTTGCCGATCGTGCGCTTTCTAGCCCGCCGCATCCACGAGCGGCTGCCCCAGCACGTGGACATCGAAGATCTGGTCTCCGCCGGAGTGGTGGGGCTGATGGATGCCTTCGCAAAATTTGATCCTACTAAGAAAGTGCAGTTCCGCAGCTATGCACAGTTCCGCATTCGGGGCGCGATCCTGGACAGCTTGCGCACCCTGGACTGGAGTCCGCGGGAACTGCGCCGCAAGGGCCGTGCCGTTGAAGAGGCCATTCGCGTGCTTACATCCCGCATGGGACATGCGCCGGGAGAAGCCGATGTGGCCGGGGAAATGGGACTGGGTCTGGAGGAATACCAGCAGCTGCTGGGCGATCTCAAGGGGCTGGAGATCGGCACTTTGCACATGGAGCGCAACGAGGATTCCGGGGACGAGGAACTGGCCTATGTGCCCGGCCGGCCGGAAGACGATCCACTCTTTCGCTGCCTGCGGGGCGAACTGGAAGACCGCTTGGCGGACGCTATCGCCAATCTGCCCGACCGCGAGCGGTTGGTCATGACCCTCTACTACTACGAGGAGATGACCATGCGCGAGATCGGGTTGGCGTTGGGGGTGGTGGAGTCGCGGGTCTCCCAGGTGCATGCCTCGGCAGTGGCGCATCTGCGAGCCGCGCTCAAGGATCTGGCCGCGCGCGGGGCATTCGACCGCATCCGGGCGAAGAAATCGTAGGATTTGTTGGAATGTAAGGGTAGGCAGCAAGAGAGACGGGATTGCGGAAAGCTGAGGAACTCGCCCCATGATGGAAAAAACGCTCAAACAGGATGAGATCGATGCCCTGTTTCAGGCTGCCCGGAGCTCGACGCCGGAGACGCCCCGGCAAGAGGTAAGGGCCCGCGTAGTGCCCTACAACTTTTCTTCCGCCGGTCAGATCTCGACCGACCAGTTGCGCGCCATCAGCATGTTGAACGATCTGTTCGCCCGCAACCTGACCCATAATCTGGCGGCCTGGCTGCGCACTCGATTTCAGGTCAACCTGGTCTCGGCCGAGCAGATCCAGTTCAACGAGTTCGTGCTGCGCATCCCGGAAATCAGCTATGTAGCTTCGGTACGCCTGGAGCCTCTGGGCGCCCTGGCCATTCTGCAGCTGGACTTGGCCTTGGCGCCTCCCATTGTCGATCTGCTGCTGGGCGGCGAGGGCAAGGACGGCCCGTTGCGCGAATTGACCGACATCGAAGAGGCCATTCTGGCCAGCGTGGTGGAGATCATCTGCCGCGAGCTGACAGCGGCCTGGCAACCGGTGGGTCTCAGCTTCAACTTTGAGCGCCGGCAGATGCAGACCCAGGTGGCCCGCATCATGTCGGTGACGGAAAAGACACTGTGCCTGAGCTTTGAAATTCGCATGCCGCACAGTTCGGGCCTGTTGAACCTGGCCTTCCCCGCGGTGGTGGCCAACACCATCCTGCGCCGGTTGACCTCCGATTGGGGCCGCCGCCGCCGCCATTCGAGCGATATCCGCGACCGGATGGAAACCACTGCGCGGAGGATCCGCATGGGTGGCTCGCTGCAGCTTCCCACGGTGAGAGTGCCAGCCAGCATGCTTGAGAATCTGGAGCCGGGCATGGTGCTTCGCCTGGATATTCCCGCCAATACCGCGCCGGAGTGGCGTGTCGGAGGCCAGGCGCTTTCGTTGGCGCAGGCTATTCGCCAGGGCCCGCACCGGGCTGCCCGGATCGAAGAAGCGCCCCGGGAGGTTGAAGCGTGATCAAGACCTATTTCGATTGTTGGATCAGCGTTGCCGAAGCTCTTTTCTCCCAGGCTTTGGCCGGCGAACCGGCTTTGGTCGAGTCGTTGCCCAAGCCCTTGGTGGGCGGTTCGTTCGGCTTCGCTGCAACGGTTACCGGGGACGTCGAAGGCCGCTTCGCCGTGGTGCTGGACGGCGAGATTCTCGGTTCACCGCTGGTCGGCGAGGGCGTCGACCAACGCGCCGGTTGGGGTGAGCTGCTGCGTGAAGTGGCCGATGCTGCTGCCGGTGAGCTGCTGGCCAAGTCAGGCAAGAAGTGCCGGGTCACGAAATTCGAAGAGACAGCGGGCGAAAGCAAATGCTCGCATGCCTTTCAGTTGAAGTCGGCCGATCGCGCCTGGACGGTTCTGGTGCGCGACGACGTGCGCGCACCCAAGCCGGCGGCTGAACCGGAGAAGCCCCGGCCGACAGCAGCAGCGGCTCAATCTGTGGCGCCGGCCATGAGCCCGGGGATCGAACTGCTGCTCGATATCGAGCTTGAGGCCACCTTGCGATTCGGTTGCAGGGAGATGCCGCTGGGCGAAATTCTGGATCTCGGACCGGGCGATGTGGTGCAACTGGATCGCCACGTGGCCGACCCCGTGGATCTGATTGTTGGCGACAAGATTGTGGCACGGGGCGAGGTAGTGCTGGTGAACGGCAACTTCGGCTTGCGCGTGACGGAAGTGGCCGCGCCCAGGAAGCGGTTGGAGAGCATTCGATGCCTATTTTAGCCAAAGAGACCGTGGATAAAGTGATGGCGGCACGCAATGCAGCCCGCGCAGCGTTACAAGACGGCCGTTTTCCGTCGGAGCAGGAATTGCGTGAATCCGAGCGGGCAAAGGCTGTTCGTGGCCTTCCCGGAACCAAGCTCGGACTGTTTGAAACCTGTGCCAACCCGGGTTGCGGTTCGGGCTGGCTGCATTTGCTGCGCAGCCGCTCGGCGCCGGTGTTCGAGGGCGGATGGAACTGCTCGGCGGCATGCACGGCGGCCCGGGTGCAGACCGCGTTGCGGCGGGAACTGGAGGGCCGGGGCAGCTCGCAGGACACGCATCGTCATCGGATACCGCTGGGGCTGGTGATGCTGGAGCAGGGCTGGATCAGCTCGGTTCAGTTGCGCAAGGCACTGGAGTCGCAGAAGGCCTCCGGTGGCGGCCGTTTGGGTCATTGGCTGGTGCGGCAGCAGGGCGTGAACGAACAACTCGTAACTCGGGCGCTGGGGCTGCAATGGAGCTGTCCTGTGCTGCCGTTGGAATTTCACGACGCCGAAGCGTTAACCACTTTGGTGCCTCGCCTGTTCGTGGATGCATTCGGGGCGTTGCCTTTGCGGGTGGCGGCGGGCAAGCTGCTCTATCTGGGGTTTGAAGACCGGCTGGATTCCGTGTTGGCGTTGGCCATTGAGCGGATGACGGGGTTGCGCGTCGAAAGCGGTCTGGTGCAGGGCTCGTTGTTTGGCCCGGCCCATACCCGAATGCTGAGCTCCAAGTTTCCCTCTGTGGAACTGATTGAAGCCAGCTCGGAGCCGGCCTTGGTGCAATGCCTGGCAAAGGCCATCGAACGTGTGCGACCGGCCGAATCGCGGCTGGTGCGGGCCCACGACTGTTTGTGGCTCAGGATGTGGTTGCGGCCTCAGACCAGCGCACTGCCGGAGGTCGGTTCGGTGCAAGATTTGATCTGTTCGATCGGTGCCCATTGATCCAGGAAGGGCGGCGCCGGAGGCGCAAAGTTTCTCTCATGGATTTGGTTGGGAAGCCGATATAGGGGTTAGCAGCCGATACGTAGTGGCGCATGGGAGCCTGGAATGAGTGAAATTCGAACGCTGATCGTCGACGATTCCTCAGTGATGCGGAAGATTGTGGAGCGGGCGCTCCGTCAAGCCGGTCTGAGTCTGTCGGTAGTCCACGAGGCTTGCAGCGGCACCGAGGGGCTGGACCTCTTGAAGGCCAAGCAGGTTGATCTGATTCTGTCCGATATCAACATGCCATCGATGGACGGTCTGGAGTTTCTGCGCCAGATCCGCTTGCAGAACCTGGCCCCCGGTGTACCGGTGGTGATGATTACCACGGAGTCCAGCGAGGAGCATGTGAAGCAGGCCATTCTGGCCGGGGCACAAGGATACATTCGCAAGCCGTTTACGGCTGAGCAGGTCAAGGAGCGGGTGCTGCCGCTGTTGGATGCGGCGTAGCCGGAGGGATCAACGTGCTTTTAAATGGTGTTCGTACGGCTGCTCTATTGCGAGCGCGACAAGCCGGCAAGGATGAAGGGCAGCGTAAGATGGCGGTATCGTTGCGTGAATCCGTGCAACTGGTCTCCGATCCGCGGAACCTGGATGCGAGTGTGGAAGAGGTTTTTCAGCTCATGCTGGGCGTGAATTGCGAGCGTGATTCGGCGCCTGCGGAAGTCGAACCCGGGTCGGTGACGGCGGTGGTTGGTTTTGGCGGCCTGCTCAGTGGGGCGTGTGTGTTCCGCAGCGGAACCAATGCAGCCATGAAGATCGCCGCGCACATGACCGGCATGGAGTTTACAGAGGTGGACGATACCGTCAAGGACGGCATCGGCGAAATCTGCAACATGTTGGCCGGTGCGTGGAAGGCGAAGGTCCCGGACCTTGCCGCCAACTGCGGACTGTCGGTGCCGGCGGTGATCACTGGTCGGGATTACAACCTGCATGTGCAGTCCCCCGAGTTCCAACTGCACCACACCTACAGTTTCGAAGATGGCAGCTTCGCTGTGACCATTGTCTGCGATGGTCTGCAGTAAGCCGAATCCCAGGCTGAAGGAGTTGGGCTACTAGGAGTCTGTCGGAGATAACCGGGCGTGATTTTGTGGTTTGCTTCTGTGGGCATCGGCTTCTGGTCGATGTTCACGGAGGCAGACACCAAGTAGTCAGCCGTGGGGCTTCTTCCGCAGCC
>Ga0181520_10002781_pt1 | contig 31869 bp, 20 predicted proteins | sample PEATcosm2014_Bin_29_FD_132451 | JGI IMG/M metagenome (GOLD analysis project Ga0181520, IMG submission 132451) | Peatland microbial communities from MTU Mesocosm Facility, Houghton, MI, USA - PEATcosm2014_Bin02_30_metaG | ecosystem: Environmental > Terrestrial > Soil > Wetlands > Peat | place...
ACGGAAACACATCGCATTCCAAATACACACCAACAGCCACGTCTTCTTACTCGTAGAGAACATCTGGGAACGTCCCGGAGTCAAAGACGTGACGGACAAGCTCAGGTCGGTCTGGCACTAGAAGCAGTATCCATGGACCTTGCGGGCGGGTAGAATCGATCCTGTTGTCCGTTGCAGAATATTCTGAGGGTGCCCTCGGTGCCTCGCTTTTGGGCACCGGGGAAACACAATATCTCAGTAGAGAAACGATTACTCCCCCAAAACGCCGATGTCGCCGGGAGGAATTCTGCAATCGCCCTAAATCGCCAGCCACGCACTGACCACCGTCACGATGATTGGCCAACTTGGCTGGCACACCTTTGCTTGGGCACGTAGCCAAGAATACGCTCAGACCGCTTCCGCAGCGGTGGTATCGCCGCACGCTGGGACCGCTAACGGTGACCGCCTTTCTGGTCTACATCTTCTTTGGAATTGTTCTGCTGGCCAGAGCTACCAACCACTGGCAAACAAACCTGCCGCGCGCCGTTTATATGGACCTTGTGCCGCGTGCAGGCGGTGTGACGCATCCCGGCATATAGAGCGGTTTCAGCATAGGTTCACCCTATCGCGCTTTATGCCAGGTCGCCCCTCCTTGAGGTCGGATCGACTTGAGTGCATGGCTTTCTGGGTACGGTAATCCTGAAACCGCTATCGGATGCCGCGACTTAATAATTATATCGTGATACGATATAACTATGAGACATGTACGTCAGAAAGCCGGCTCCGATCTGTTGCTCAAGACGCTGGCTGAGTTCCGCTACGAATTGCGCCGCTTTTTGCATTTTAGCGAGGGTGTTGCGCTGGATAGAGGATTGCATCCGCAGCAGCACCAGCTCCTGCTGCAGGTTGCGGGCGCCTGGGATGCGTCGGTGGTCACCATCGCCTATGCCGCGGAACGCCTTGGGTTAAAGCACAACAGCACGGTTGAACTGGTCGATCGATCGGAACGCGAGGGCCTGCTGACCCGAAGGGCGGATTCAAATGACAAGAGACGCTCACTTCTGGAGTTGACCGGCAAAGGGAAGCGGCTGCTGGACAGTCTGGCAAGCGACCATGCGAAGGAATTGAAGGAGCGTGCACCTCGGCTGATCGAGGCTTTGGAAAAAGTCAGATTGCACACCGATGGGTCTGCCGGCGCGGAGGCTCGATGAAATCACACTCCTCCGCGCTTCGGGATTTCACGGTCGACCGCCGCGTGTTGCTGTTGACCGGCATGGCGGTGCTGATTGGCGTCGCGGGGGCCGCTTTGGCGGTCATCCTGCTGAGGGCCATTGCTGCAGCAACCAATATCTTCTACTACCATCGTCTGAGTCTGGACATGGTGGGGCCGGCCGGATCGACCGAGGCATGGTGGGTTCGGTTGCTGGTCCCGATTGTGGGCGGAATCATCGTCGGATTCATGGCGTACTACGGCACGGACAAGATCCGCGGGCACGGAATTCCGGAAGCCATTGAGGCGATCCTGCTCAACGGTGCGCGGGTCGACCCGAAGGTATCGGTTCTGAAGCCTCTTTCCGCGGCCATCGCCATCGGCTCGGGCGGACCGTTCGGCGCCGAGGGACCAATCATCATGACCGGCGGCGCCTTTGGCTCGCTGGTGGCGCAATGGCTCAAGCTGTCAGACGCCGAGCGGACCACCTTGCTGGTGGCCGGCGCTGCGGCGGGTATGTCGGCCACTTTCGCCGCGCCGATTGCCGCGATTCTGCTGGGAGTGGAATTGCTTTTGTTCGAGTGGCGGCCGCGCTCCCTGGTGCCTGTGGCAGTGGCCAGCGTGACGGCGGGCGCGTTGCGCATCGCCTGGCTCGGCGCGGGGCCGCTGTTCCCCGTCCAACTGCCGTCGGGCATTCATTTGACCCGGGCACTGCTGGTGGCAGGGCCCCTGGGAATTCTGGTGGGCCTGGCTTCGGCGGGGCTGAGCCGCTTGATGTATAGCTTCGAAGATGGTTTCGAGCATATCTCTGGCAAGCTGCATCTGCACTGGATGTGGTGGCCGGCAATTGGAGGCATCGGCATAGGAATCGGAGGTCTGTTCTTTCCTCGCGGGTTGGGGGTGGGATACGACAACATCGCGGAGCTGCTCCGCGGCAACGCTCCGGTTGCGCTGCTGATCGGACTCCTTGTGGCCAAGTCGCTGATGTGGGCGTTCTCACTCAGCTCGGGAACCTCCGGCGGCGTGCTGGCGCCATTGTTGATGATTGGCGCCGCGCTGGGCGAGTCCGTTGCCCAGCTCGCGCACTTGCCTGTCGAGACGCAAGCCCTCTGGGCCATGATGGGCATGGGCGCAATGCTCTCCGGCGCGCTGGGAGTACCGCTGACAGCGATTCTCTTCTGCCTGGAACTGACGCACGCGCTGGATGCGGCGTTGCCCCTGGCGCTGGCGTGCGCGGCCTCCTACCTGGTGACTTCGCTGCTGATGCCGCGCTCCATCATGACGGAGAAAATCGCGCGCCGCGGGTACCATTTGTCGCGCGAATATGGAGTCGATCCGCTGGAGACAGTGACCGTGGCCGAAGTGATGTCGGAGCTGCCCGCAGGCGCAATGGCTGGAAACACAGGCAGCGCATCGTCCCACCTGCCGGAGGTGTTTGCCTATGCCGATGAGACGTGCCGCGCCGTTGCCGAAGAGATGGCGACAACTGGACGCCTGAGCATGCCCGTGATCGAGCGCGCAACCGGCGTGATCTGCGGAAATATCGGTGCGGCGGAGTTGCTCACAGGCCGGCGCCGAGCCGTCAGGCGCGAATCGGATCGCAGCATTGCTTTCCTGGTCGAATCGCAGCCTGAAATATGACCACGGCCTTCGCCGAGGTCGCGCTCACAACGATCCGGCCGCACGAAAACCGAAGTTGCGGCTTTATTCTCTCCGGGCGCGGAATTCCCGTCCGATGGCTGCGATGGTCTCACTGTCCAGGATCTCTGCCGCGCGCGGAAAGACAATTTTCTCCTCTACCCCGATGTGCTCTTCATAGAGATACTTGAGCTGCCTTGTAATTAAGAGAAGCCGATGTATATCGTCCGGGACTAAGGAGCCAAATTCAATCCAGGCAGTGTAGAGAGCATCGGCTGCCGCATGCAGATCGTAGGCTTCCTGATGTTCGCTCTCCAGTCCGCTCAGTTCCTTCAATCTCTCCGCCCTAAATTCCGCGAGTAGCCTTGGGAACAAGGATTCTTCCTCGTCCGCCATATGCCGCTGTCCGCCTGTACGAAAGTAGGCGAGCGCCGACTGAATGGCCGCGGTTTCCTCATCCGTCATGGCTCGTCCTGCTGCACGTTCTACGACTACGCACAAGACATGCAGGAAATGCTCGATCCTGCGGTGGCAATCTTTGAGCATGCCGATCGGGTCATCGAATCCGCAATCGGGCTTGGCGCCAATCATTATCGCCATGTGTCAGGCTCCTTGCAAAACATGAAGGCTGGTCACCGTTCTGAAACCGGGGGCAGGCTGAGTATACCCCCGAGGCACATAAGCGCAACAGGGTTCTTCGCCATGCGGATTGCCGGTCAACGCGTAGGATCGAGAGCGCGATCCGCCGCAAATCTCCTTGAACTCGCAGGCGCCGCATTTTCCCTCGAGCCTTGAGGTGTCTCTGAGCCCCAGAAACAGCGGGGACTCGCGATAGATTTCGCTGAGCGGCTGCTGCCGGATGTTGCCCGCCGAAAGAGGCAGGAAGCCGCTGGGGAAAACTTCGCCCGTGTGCGATACGAAAACAAACCCCTTCCCGTCATTCAGTCCGCGTGGAGCCCGGCCGATTGCATCTACAACTTTTTCCGATTTTGAGCTTTCCAAGCCGGCCTTGCGCTCAGCCACTTTCTGTTGCAACAGAAAACGCCGGTAGTGTTGCGCCTCGGTGGTCTTGATATCGAAGCTCGCTGTCTTTGAGAGGCTATAGACCTTGGCGAATACCTGCTCGAATTCTTCGGCATTCAGCAGATCGTTGAGCTTGCCGCGTCCGGTGGGAACCAGAAAGAAGACGCTCCATAAAGTGATTGTGAGGCTCTCGACGAGCGCAACGATGTTGTCGATCTCCCCTATGTTCCTGCGGCTGAAGGTGGTGTTGATCTGCACCGGCAGACCGATCTCATTGGCCCAGCGAACCGCGTCGAGAGTGCGTGCGAATGACCCGCTCATTCCGCGAAACGCATCGTGCGTCTCTGCGCTCGCTCCGTCCATGCTAACGGCCAGGCGCGCCAATCCCGCCGCTTTAAGCCGTAGAATGATTTCCCGCGTAAGTAGCGGCGTGGCGCTCGGCGTCAACGACACGCGGACTCCGCGCGAGCGGGCGTGGCCGATCAGTTCGAACAGGTCGGGCCTCTTGATTGGATCTCCTCCGGTGAGCACAAAGACCGGTACCTGCATGCCGGCGATCTGGTCGATGAGCGCTTTTCCTTCGTCCGTGGTCAGCTCCATCGGATGCCGATCCGGTTGCGCCGCCGCGCGGCAATGCACACAGGCCAGATCGCAGGCCTGGGTCACTTCCCAAATGGCAATGAACGGTCTCTGGTTGAAGTCAATCGTGTTGATCTGCGGGTTCATAAGCCCATCAGACCGCAAACGAATCGACCCCGCAGTGACCAAAGTCCCAACTGCTAGAATTTCTGCTGTGCCTATTCCCCGCGCCGATCTCGCCCAGGTTCTCGAAAAGACAGCGCTGCTGTCGGGTCTCTCGCAGCCCGAATTGCAAATGCTCGCTTCCCGCACCGTGCGCAAGCTGTTCAGCGCCGGTGAGTTGCTGTTCTCCGAGGGCGAACCGTGCAGCGGACTGCACATTATTGCGCGGGGCAAGGTCCGCATCTTCAAAACATCGGTGAATGGCCGGGAGCAGGTTCTTGCCTTGAACGTTCCCGGCGAATCGGTTGCGGAGCTGCCCGTTTTCGATGGCGGACCCTACCCGGCTTCGGCGGTGGCGATCGAAGACGCCGAGATTGCGTTTATCTCGCGGCGCGATTTTCACGCGTTTTGCATCGAACATCCGGCTGTTTCGCTCAAGGTGCTTTCGGTTGTGGGTGCAAGGCTGAGGCGGTTGGTTGGCATCATTGAAGAGCTTTCGTTCACCACCATTCGCCAACGGCTCATCTCGGTTTTGCTGAAACTCGCGCAGACCGAGGGAAGGAAGACGGAGCTTGGGATTGAGTTCCAACTGCCCGCGACCCATCAGGAACTGGCTAACCAGCTCGGTACCGTGCGCGAACTGATTTCAAGAAACCTGATGCGGCTGCAGGCTGAGGGATTGCTGGACGTGGATGCCCGGCAGATTGTGGTGAAGGACATGAAGGGACTGAGCGCCCTGCTCGAATCGGCTCCGTAACGAATTTTTCTCACCGAGTGACATAAGTTACTGCGCCCCACCCCATCTTTCTCTACCGTTGGTGGTGGAGAATGCTTATGCCCACCTCAACACAATCCATCCGCGAGATTATTTCAACACAGACTTCGGCGGCGGCCGTTCTTGAGCGCTTCGACATCGATCTGTGTTCCCACGCCGACGAATCGCTCACGCAGGCTTGCGCTGAACTTCAATTGTCGGTCGATCAGGTACTCGAGAGGCTATCGGACGCGGCGGCCGGGGAGCTTGGAGATGTGCCGGCCGATCTCAGCGCCTATTCGCTCACGCGGCTCATTCAGCACATCGTCCGCACGCATCACCAGTATGTTCGCCGCGAACTGCCGCGACTTGGACAGATGGCGCAAAAGCTTGCCGGCAAACACGGCGAGCGTGCCCCCGAACTGAGGCAGGTCGAATCCCTCCTTGGGGCTTTACGTGCGGAGATGTTCGCCCATCTCGAGAAGGAAGAGCAGGTTCTGTTTCCCTTCATCGCACAAATGGAGGAAGAGACGACACGGAACGGATCGCCGGCAAGAGGGTGCTTTCGCACTGTAGCCCAGCCCATATCGATGATGATCCAGGAACACGAGTCGGCAGAGGGTCTGGTTCGAGAGATGCGAGGCTTGACGAATGGCTTCGTGGCGCCGGAATGGGCGTGTCCGACGTATATTGCCCTGTTCAGCGGGCTGAATGGCTTCGAGGCCGATCTCAGGCAGCATGTGCATCTCGAAAATGATCTTTTGTTTCCGCGCGCCATCGAAATGGAGTCCGCGCTAAGGCAGCGGGGGTGACTATGGCAACGGTCGTGCAGATCGATTCAACCAGACAGACGGACATCCAGAAGTTGGCCGAAACATTTTCTGCCCGCGAACGCCTGAAGAGCAGAATGCTGCGCGCATGGATTCTGGCAGGCCTGTTCTTCATGGTTTTGCCGGGCACCGTGCTCGGCTTCTCAAACCTGTTGGCGATCAGCACGCATCACGGACTCGGAAGCCTGCCGGCAGCATGGATTCAGGGGCATGGTCATGCGCAGGTCTTCGGTTGGATCGGCAGCTTCGTCCTCGGCATCGGCTTCTACTCGCAACCAGTGCGTGGCAAGTCGGTTCTGCGCGTGCCTTTACCATGCTTCATTCTCTGGGTGAGCGGTGTTGCCTTGCGCTGGTTCGCCAACATCTATGGCTGGCACTGGCAGATTCTGGTCCCGCTCTCGGCGGCGTTCGAATTGATCGCGGTCGCGCTCTTTCTTTCGGCGGCGTCGCACCATAAGCTGCCTGAGCTAAAAAGCAGCCCGCGCCTGGAACTCTGGATGGTTTCGGTCTTGCTCAGCACAGTTGAGCTTGCCGCCATCGTGATCTTCAACTTTGTCGAGTGCCTGCGGTTGGCGCTCGCGGGTGTGTCACCATCTTTCCCGCACGGATTGGATCAGAGATACCTTGTTCTGCTGGGATGGGGATTCCTGGCGCCGGTTGTCTGGGGATTTTCTGCGCGCTGGCTGCCGACGTTTCTTGGTCTCGCGAAGCTCAGGAGCCGCATCTTCGGCACAGCATTGCTGCTCGATGTCTCCGGCGTGCTCGCCGGTGTTTCAGGGTTCACCAGGACCGCGGCCATTCTGCTGGCCCTTGGCGCCGTCTCCGTGGCGGTGGCGCTGCGGATCTTCGAACGGTCGAAGGCCAATGCCAAGACGCAAGGGGTCCACCGCAGTTTTCCGTTCTTCGCACGAATCACCTATCTTTGGCTCGCGATCGCCGGCGGAATGAGCCTATGGGCCGCCTTCGCAGATCACAACGGCGGAATCTGGGGCGCGTCCCGTCATGCGCTGACGGTTGGATTTGCAGCGACCATGGTGTTTGCCATCGGTCCGCGCATTCTTCCACATTTTTCTGGAATCAACAGAATCTTCAGCACGCGCCTGATGCTCGCAAGCCTGTTGTTCCTGCAGTTCGGCTGCACGTTGCGGGTCTGCTCCGAGCCGCTCGCCTACGAAGGATTCGCCTCCTTTGCGTGGAAGGTGCTGCCGATTTCCGGAATCTTCGAGCTGAGCGGCGTCCTTCTGTTTGCGGCCAACCTTGCGCTCACGTTCGCATTTGGTCAATCGGCATTTGCCGCAAACCGGCGATTGGAACCGGTCTGCGCCTGACAAACGCAAACGGAGCGAGACAGTTCCTCACTCCGCCGCATTTCCCGGTTCCTGCGGACGCATCCAGAGATAGGCCGCGCCCAGCCACGATCTGCCTGGTGACGATTCCTCCAGATGAGGAATCAATGCCCAGAGCCCGATGAACGCCAGTCCCACCAGGTTCGGAAACAGCAGCGGAGCCAAGGGCGGCGCGCCATTCACAAGCTTTTCCCAAAGGCTATGGCCCGGTTCGAACAGGTTGGCCTGCATGTGAAACCAGAAACCCAATATGCCGACCAGCGCCTGGCCGATCATGACCAACAGGCAAAGATCGAGAAAGCGGCGCGTTACCTGCATGATTAGAGGAACAATAAGAAATCCGGTGGCAAACGCAGAAGAGATGACCGGAATCCACTCCGTGCGCATGAAGAAGCCATTGGAGGCGTGATCGGTCAGCGAGAGAACGAAGTTGCCGAAGAATCCGCCCAGCGCCAACAAGAGCACCCAGCGCGCCCACTCGGCACTTTTGACCTCGACCATGCGGTTCGCCAGCAATAGGAATCCGAGTCCCGTATAAGCCAGCGGCGCGGCGAACGGGGCTGCATAGGTGAGGCTCTCGAGGGTTGTATCCAGGAAGAAGCGGCTTTCGAGATGGTAAAGTACTCCGCCGAGTCCAACCAGAATCGAGAGCCAGCCGACCAGGTAGCCCATATCGCGCCATGGCGATTCAAAACCGCCGAGCCAACGTAATGCGATCAGGACGACCAGCACAACCGGTGCGATCAGCGAGACGTAAAGCGGAATATACTCAGCCAGTTTGCCAAAGTGATTGACCGAATGCGCAATGACGATGTCTACGGCGAGGATGGCGAGATTGACGGTGACGAATATTTCCACCCATAGCGCCGGGTTGTGCGCCCAGCGCAACCTCGGGTGAACGATAATATTTTGCAATCGTGCGAGTGCTTCATTTGCGGGCATGGTCCCTCCGCAATTCGTCCGCTTCATGCTGCAATTCGACGGTCTTGGCGAGCAACTCATAATTGCCGTGCCACTGCACAAAATCAGCGCCGCCCATGAAGGCGCCGTGTTTGCTGGTGCGGCCGTCGTAGTGCCACATATTGAAGTAGGTGAAGTCGATCGGGTGCGTGAACGGCGGTCCCGTGAGAATTCCATCCTTGTGCAGGCCGTCCATGATGCTTGTGGCGGCAAGCACCTTGGCGTTGGTGCTCGCGATCACTTGTTCGGCCTGCGTGTAAACGCGATCGACAAGACCCTGGGTGTGGCATTGGGTGCAGACCTGCTTCATATTGATCTGCGCCTGCAGATAGTTGGGCCGATGCGTGCTCACCTGGGCGGCAAGATACCAGCTCAGCCGATCGGACGGATTATGGGTCACCTTGAGACCGTTGATGCCGCTCATGTGGCACGTGGCGCATGTCGGCACAAACATGTCGCGCGTCGTGAGGGTGCGCGGATCGGCGCTGAGCTTCAGCAGGTTGCGTTGCGCCGCAAACATGACTCCATGCTTCGATTCGTTGTAAATCTCCATCTGCGAATGATCGGGGCCCATGTGGCACTGGCCGCAGGTTGTCGGGAGCCGAGCCAACTCCACCGAGCTGGTATGACGGGAATGGCATTCGGTGCATGTGCCGATGGTCCCATCCTCATTGGGCTTTCCGATGGAGTGGCATTGTCCGCATCCCGAGGTTACTGCCGGATGTCCCTCGGGCATGGTCAGCGGGTTGGGCGGACGCTTTGTTCCACCGGGTTGAAACTGCTCGCTGAACGCGACCTGCTCCGCCGTCAGCCCTTTCTCCCCGTAAACGGCAGCCCAACTGGGCGCCGCGTGGCGGCTGCGCAGAAATTCCTGGTACTCGTTTTCATGACACGAGCGGCAGTTGCCCGCCGTCAGATGATCGCTGATGACGAATCCGTGATGATCGACTCTCTTCTGGCCGGGTCCTGGCTGGTGGCAGTCCAGGCAGTTCACGCCCTTTTGAGCGTGGGCCGACATTTCATATTCGTGAACAACCGAATATTGAAGCCGCGCATGACACTCGGCGCACTTGCCCGATGCCCGCACAAAGTCGGCTGTAGGCTGTTCCACTTCCACTTTCGGGCGCGCGCGGTTAATCAGGAAGGCTGAGAGAATGAGCGCAAAGGCAAGGACGACAGCAACAAACACTGACCGGAACGACATCGAGTTGTACCCCAAAGGGAAGTGGGCTTGAGGGCCGTCTGAAGGGCATCGCCGTACGCACTCGAAGACGGATCACAGCCAACTGTATCAGGCCGGCGACGAAGATACACATTTCTTTGGGAGGCATGCGGCGCGATTTCTGCAGTTTGCCGGCCCTGCAAATAGAGCGATTTAAATCACATTGTATATGTCGTGACACGATGCAAAATAGCACTATGCCATATCACGATACATATTCGCGCCGCGCCGCGCTTTGGCTGCTGGTTGGTTGTGACTAAAGTCCCTGCACTCTTCTTGATCTCACCCTATCGTTTCAAGGAGTGGGCACCAAAGACGCTGCACACTGCGAATCGAGGAAAACAATGTCGTATAAGCGTTATTGGCTGGCGTTAGCTGCCGTCATGATTGCATCGTTTGCCGTTCTGGGAGGTGTGGGGCGGAAAATGATCAGCGAGGCTCCCCCAATCCCGGATGTCTACACGGCAGACGGGCAGCTCCTCTTCACGGGCAGTTCCATTACCGATGGGCAGGGCGTGTGGCAATCGATCGGCGGGCAGGAGATCGGCACGGTCTGGGGCCACGGCGCCTACGTTGCGCCCGACTGGAGCGCGGACTGGCTGCATCGCGAGTCGCAGATGCTGCTCAACACCTGGGCCGCGCAAGACGGTGCGAGCAGTTTCGAAGCGCTTGGCCTCGACCAGCAAGCTGTTCTGAAGGCTCGCCTGATCCGCGAGATGAGAACAAATACTTACGATCCCGCGCAGAATCGTGTTGTCATTGACGCGGCTCGCGCCGCTGCATTCAAGCAACTCGCTGCTTATTACGCAGATGTTTTCGCAACTGGCCGCTCGGAGTACGCCATCCCCCGCAGCGCGTTAACCGACGCAGGCAAGCAGAGGCAGCTTGCCTCCTTCTTCTGGTGGACCGCATGGGCTGCCAGCACCCAGCGCCCCGGCGCGACCACAACGTACACCAATAACTGGCCGCATGAACCCCTGGTTGCCAACGAGGCCACGCCCGGCGCGGTGCTGTGGAGCGTGGTGAGTTTCGTCGGCCTGCTGGCCGGAATCGGCGGGCTGGTCTGGTGGCATGCGTCGCAGGAGAAGGTGGTTGCTCACGGTCCCTACCCGGAGAGCGATCCCTTCCTGGCGTTCCAGCCCACACCCTCCCAGCGCGCCACGATCAAATATTTCCTCGTCGTCCTCATCTTGTGGGGCGTACAGATTTTGATGGGCGTGCTGACCGCGCACTACGGAGTGGAAGGCAAAGGCTTCTACGGCTTTCCTCTGGATCGTTATCTGCCCTACGCTGTGACGCGCACCTGGCACCTGCAACTGGCCATTTTCTGGATTGCCACCTCGTGGCTGGCAACAGGGCTCCTTGTTGGTCCCGCCGTCAGTGGTCATGAGCCAAAGTATCAGCGCCTCGGCGTGAACGTGCTCTTCGTTGCACTGGTGCTTGTGGTGGGCGGCTCACTGGCCGGCGAATGGATGGGCATCCAGCAGCGGCTCGGCAATTTATGGTTCTGGTTTGGAAGCCAGGGCTATGAGTATGTCGATCTGGGCAGGTTTTGGCAGATTTTGCTCTTCATTGGCCTGGTTTTGTGGCTTGTGTTGATGGTCGCGTCTCTGAAGCCCGCACTCACCCGCAAGAGCGAGGATCGCCCTCTGCTTACGCTCTTCCTCATCTCCAGTATCGCCATCCCCTTGTTTTACTCCGCGGGGCTCATGTACGGGCAGCGCAGCAATCTTGTCACCGCCGAATACTGGCGCTGGTGGGTCGTTCACCTCTGGGTTGAAGGATTCTTTGAGGTATTCGCGACCGTGGTCATTGGATTCCTGTTTACCCGATTGAAGCTGATCGAAATTCGCACCGCAACCAAGGCAGCGCTCTTTTCGACCACCATCTTCCTTTCGGGAGGAATCATCGGCACATTTCACCACCTCTACTTTGCCGGCGCCACGCCTGCCGTGATTGCCCTCGGCGCCGTCTTCAGCGCATTTGAAGTGGTGCCGCTTACGCTCATTGGCTATGAGGCGTGGGAAAACCTCCGCCTTGCGCAACCCACCAGGAAGGCGCCATGGATCGCAAACTATAAATGGCCCATCTATTTCTTCGTGGCCGTCGCCTTCTGGAACCTGGTCGGCGCCGGGCTGTTCGGCTTCCTCATCAATCCCCCCCTCTCTCTTTATTATGTACAGGGGCTCAACCTCACTCCGCTTCATGGGCATACCGCTCTGTTCGGGGTGTATGGAATGCTCGGCCTGGGCCTGACGCTCTTTTGCCTGCGCGTCTTGAAACCCGGCCGCCCCTGGAAGCAGGGCGCTTTGAAGGGCGCGTTCTGGTCCCTCAATGTTGGCCTGGGCCTCATGTCCCTCCTTAGCCTGCTGCCGGTTGGCCTTCTGCAAGCGTGGGCTTCCGTCCAACAGGGCACATGGTATGCGCGCTCGGCGGAGTTCCTCCAAACCCCCACGATGCAAGCCCTGCGCTGGATGCGCGTGCCCGGAGACATCGTCTTTTCGATCGGGGCAGCGCTCTTTGCCTGGTTTGTGCTCGGGCTGCTGACGGGACACTCCTATCAGAATCGGACCTCTCTGAAGTCCGGAGAAACCCGGCAGAAAGAAGAACAGGAACTCGCCGCAGTCGCCGGCGACTAACCCTGAAGCAGCGCGAGCGGCGCGTAGATGCGCCGCCCGTGCGCGCTTCAATAAGGGAAAAAAGTTGAACTACAAATTCATTGTCAATCTCGAATCCGAGGCCACGATTCCCGAAGGCGGTATTCTGAGCCGGGTGCTTCAAAAAGACGACTCGGTGAACATCACATTGTTCGGCATGGCGGAGGGTGAGGAAATCTCTTCTCACTCGGCGCCAACACCCGCAATTCTCTATTTCCTCGAGGGCGAAGCGGCAGTGCAACTCGGCAGCGATTCGATCCGCGCTCAACAAGGATCGTTCATCTTCATGCCACCGACGCTACCGCACGCCATCGCTGCAAAGACGCCGGTCAAAATGCTGCTCGTTCAGATCAAGTCCCAGCCCGGCAAATAGGCGAGCTGTCCCCCATGCGCCGAAACAGTGAATTTTCCTCTCCGGCTCCTGCTCTCGGCGGTTGCCGTCCTCTTTGCCTTTTGCGCAGCGGATGCTGCTCCTAAGATCGTGCTTCCCATCTCCCATCGATCGCCTCAAAGTGCATTCCCGACCGCCCTGGAGTAGACTGGAAGGCGCTTGTGCGCGCCTGCGCACAGCAAGCCCATCTCATCTGCAAGTGAGGCGCCGGAGTGAAAGTTTCGCGAAGAGAGTTTCTAGCAACAACATCCGCATTGCTTCTGGCGCGGCCTGCCGCGGGCGCGCCGGCACGGCTCAAACGCAACGACAGCTTCTTCGGTCTGCATTTCGACCTGCATCCCAATGCAAGCGATACCGAACTTGGCCGCGATCTCACCGACGCCATGGTCAGTCACCTGCTCGAAAGCTGTCAGCCCGACTTCATTCAATATGACTCCAAGGGGCACCCAGGCTATCTCGGCTTTCCTTCCAGGACGGGCATGTCCGCGCCCGGCATCGTCAAGGACTCGCTCGCCATCTGGCGGCGCGTCACCGCCGCGCATGGCGTGGCTCTCTATAACCACTTTTCCGGTGTGCTCGACGGGCTCGCCGTAGCCCGGCACCCGGATTGGTCGCGGGTGGGCCCGGATGGAGCGCGCGATCCGCAGGAGACCAGCCTTTTTGGTCCCTATGAGCGGGTTCTGATGATTGCGGAATTGAAGGAGGTCGCGCTGAATTACGATCTCGACGGCTCGTGGGTCGATGGCGACTGTTGGGCGGTCAAGCCCGACTATTGTGAAGCAGCGCAGCAAAAGTTCAAGCAAAACACGGGCATCGATGTGCTTCCCAAGAAGCCCGGCGACCACGGCTGGAATGAATTTCTTGAGATGCAGAGGGAACAGTTCCGGCAATATGTGGCCGAATATGTTCATGACCTGCACGAGGCAAAACCGGGATACCAGATCACGAGCAACTGGATGTATTCCACCTTTGTGCCGGAACGTCCCACTGTGCCGCTCGACTATCTCTCCGGCGACATGGCCGACGATGCGGCGGTGCGCCAGGCCCGCCTCCAGGCGCGTTATCTCTCCCGATGCGGCAAACCCTGGGACTTGATGTCCTGGGGCTTCGAGAAAGGAGCGCAATTTGCGTCGCAGTCCGCCAAGCCCGCCGTGGCGCTTGAACAGGAAGCCTCCGTCGTCCTCGCGCAAGGCGGCGCGTATCAGATTTACTATGTTCCGACCCGGGCAGGGTGGATCGACGGCCGCGTGGTAAAAACCGCAGCGGAGGTTGCCGCTTTTTGCCGCAAGCGTCAGAGATGGTCGCATCAGTCTGAAAGCCTTCCCGAAGCCGGCGTGGTTTACTCGGGCCGCACTCTCTATCGCACCGCGGGTGGCGTGTTTGGAGGCTGGGGAAACGCGGAGGCGCCGGCGGCAGGGGCCGTCGATCTTCTGCTGGCATGCGGTTACTCAGTCGACGTGATTCCCGATTGGCAGGTTCAGGAATCCGCGGCCCGGTATCCGCTGATCGTTGTGCCCGATTGGCAGGAGCTCGGCGATGAAACAGCCGCCGCGCTCACCAGCTACGTGACCGGCGGAGGCAAGATGCTTTTGTTCGGCGCCGGGAACGCCCGCCTTTTTTCGAGCGCACTCGGATTGCATTTCGCCGGTGCAGCGCAGGAGGGCACGTATTTTGTGGCAGACCAGAGCGGCTTTGCGCAGATCACAGGCGCCTGGATGGAGATCGATGCTCACGAGAACAAAATTCTCGCCCAAGCCTGGCCAACCCCGGACTCACGGCCCGACGCAGATCAACCCGCTCTGCCGCTGGCGGTGCAGTTCGCCGTTGGAAAGGGCACCGTCGTTGTCTGTCCCGGGCCAATCGCTTCAACCTACGGCGACGACAGCACACCGATTCTTCGTTCACTTGTGCTCGGCCTGTTGGAGCCGCTCCAGCCGCCGATGGTCCGGCTCGATCCACCAAACCCCGCGCTCGAGATCGTGCTTCGAAAGAAAGAAGGGCAGATATTGATTCATCTGATCAATACTGAGGGAGCTCCGGTGACGGGCGAGTTTCGCGCCTCCGGCGTGGTGCCCGCGACCGGACCGATCCGGATCGGCGTTCGCCTTGCAGAGCGGCCTTTGAACGTCGTCCTTGAGCCGGATGGAACGGCACTTTCAGGAGAGTTTCATCCCGCCCCATCCGGCGGCGGCGAGTGGATGGGCGTGATCCCGAATGTCCATATTCACTCGATCGTCCGCGTGGAGGGTCGTTAGCCATAAAGCCTCCGGCTCTGCCGGTGGGACTCGCTGACTGCGCGCTACGCGATTCCTCCATGCAATAAGTCGATCCAGTTGCCGTGTGCCACTTTTCGTCCTGCTTCGCGATGAACGAACAGGGAAGGCAGGGCGCGTACGGCCGGGTGTAGACTGGTTCCGAATTCGGATGCCAAAACGGAAGCCCGTCTGGAATGGCATCTATCTCTTCGTTCAGGATCGCATGATGCCAAAGTTCTTGAGTAGCCTCCTGTCTGCCAGTGTCGTGTTCTGCGCAATCGCGATGCCCGGCTTCGCCCAAACGCCGTCTTCAGCCCACTTCATCTCCATGGAGAAGTATTCGGTGATGGTGATGCCGGGCGATCCGCCCAGGCTGCGAATCGAGCGCGACGGCCAGGTAATATTCGTGGTCCCGGTCGTCTCAGGTCTCACGTCGTGGGCGGCTTCGGGCCCTCAAGAGGAAAAACTTTCCGGCGTGGAGTACTCAGTGGCGCAGACCTCCGGCGGCGCTTATGAACTGAATGCGACGGCAACCAGCAATCTGTGGACGGACCGCCGTTTCCAGTGGCGTTTTTTCCCCGACCATCTTGAGTTTCAGCAGTTTGCCAAAGGGCATGGCAGGCTGGGGCGCGCTTTTTTCCTTTCAAACGGTATCTCCGATCACTGGGGCAATGGCTCGACGGGAGGCTTCGGCTGGGACACGGCCATCAATGCCGATCGATATTTTGCGCCCAATCCCAACCACGCCAACCAGTTCGAATTCACCATCGCGATGCCGCAGATTCTAGGCTTCAGCGCCGGCCGCCAGCGCGACTCCGAAACGGACTTTCGTCCCGAGCGCATGACCGGGCTGTTTGCTCCGCCGCCGCTGTTTATGGCCTTCCACATGGACAGAAGCTGGGCCGGCATCGGAATCGGCGCCAAACCTGGTGACTATCAGTTTCCCGCATTGGAGTTCACCGGTACGCGCTACGCCGGAGCGTCCTTCTTTGTGGATTACATGGGCTATCGCGCCATCGATGGCGAGTTTCGTTCGCCTGTGCTGGCCATCAACTTTGCCTACGACCCGCTCGACGCGCTTTCGGCCTATACCGCCTGGCTTGACAGAAGCGGTTTTTCGACTCAGCCCGCCGCCAAGGACGTCCTTTGGCATCATCTGCCCGTCTTTTGCGGCTGGGCGGAGCAGACCACCGAAACGGCTCCGCAAGGCATTCCGGCCAACACGTTTGCCACCCAGGCCAACTACGAAAAATGGCTGGCGATGCTTGAAGAGCGCGGGCTTCCGGTGGGAACTGTGGTTATCGACGACAAGTGGCAAAAGGGCTATGGAACCTTTGAGCCTGATCTCGAAAAATGGCCTGACATGAAGGGCTTTGTCGCCGCGCAACACGCCAAGGGGCGCCATGTGCTGCTGTGGGTTCCCGTGGCGCAGACCGATGGCCTGCCGTCTTCGCTATGCGTCGTGGCGGATGGCAAGTGCGTGATGGCCGACGTGGGCAACCCTGCGTATGAAAGCTACCTGCGCCCGCGCATCCGGCACCTGGTAGAGGACATCGGCATCGACGGCTTCAAGGAGGACTGGGTGGACGCACCCGCCGCGCCCGGACTCCCTCTCAGCGGCAACCTTTTCGGCATCGAGTTTGTGCGCCGTTTCCAATCGATTCTCTGGACCGAGGCGCACAAGGCGAAGCCCGACGCCATGGTCGAAACCCAGACCGTCAATGCGCTCTTCCGCGAGTCGTCCGACCTGATCCGGCTCAACGACATCTGGTACGCCTCGCGCGAAGTTCCCCAGATGATGCGAACGCGGGCGCGCATTGCCAATATCACCGGCTGGCCATTGGTGGACACCGACAACGCTTCATCCACCACGCTCAAGGAGTGGTGGAGCTACATGCAGGCGCAGCCCACCATCGGCATTCCCGCGCTGTACTTTGTGACGCACACAGAAAGCACGCAAGAATCCCCTGCTGACTGGCAATGGAAGGCCCTGGCCGGTCTTTGGCAGAGCTACATCGACGACGTCAAACAGAAATATTGAGCCAGGCGCTGCCTTTTGAACTGCGGCCGAGGTTGCGCAATCCGGACGGAATTCTCGCAAGCCCGGCTCTCTGAGACGGAGTGGAGCTACTCATGGATGTTGTCAAGAATGCGCTTGCTGCAGGCGATCGTCCCCCAGGCAACAACCTGGAAGCAACAACAGCTCGCGGCCTGGATCGCCGAGATTTTTTGCGCTCGGCCGGCGCGGGCGCGGCGCTTCTTCTCGTGCGCCCCGAAGAGTTGGCCGCGTCCTCGCCCGTGTTCCGGCCTGATTTTGACAAGCTTGTTCCGGAAGACAAGAAGCTTTCGCCGGAGTGGTTGAGGGCGCTGGTTGCCCGCGGCGAGCCTGTTCGGTATACAAAGGCGCGCAACGAATTGCGTACCATAGGAATGCCGGTCGGAGGGCTTTTTTCGGGCCATTTGTATCTAGGCGGCGATGGCCGGCTATGGCACTGGGACATCTTCAACGAATACTTCTACACCGTCGACAGCGGACCCAAGTGCCATTACGCGTACCCGATGCAAGTTGAGTCGCCGATTGCGCAAGGATTCTCGCTGAAGATTGGCGCCAAGTCGGTCCCGCTCGACGCCACGGGATTTGAAGAGGTGAGTTTCCGCGGTGAGTACCCGATCGCGATTGTCGATTACACGGACGATGCGCTGCCCCTGACCGCAAGCCTGGAAGCGTTCTCCCCGTTCATCCCGTTGAATACGGAGGATTCCAGCCTGCCGGTCGCAATCCTGCAATTCACGGTACGCAACCGTTCCACGGCTCCTGTGGCGGCGATGCTGTGCGGCGAGATGGAGAATGGGGTGTGCCTGCATCACCGCAATATTGCGGGAGTGCTGCGCAACCGCGTGCAGAAAACAGCCGGCCTGTCACAGATGATCTTCTCAGCCGAACCCGCGCTTGGCTCCGTTGAAACCGGCAACGCGGATTGGCTGGAATCGCTCTCGGACTTCGGCACCATGTCGATGGCGCTGCTGGGTGAGCCGCCGGAAGAGACAAGTGACGATGCGACCGCACCCTTTGGGCAGAAACTCCACGGCAGCCTGGCGCGCAAGCTGAAACTCGAACCCGGAGAGAGCAGGCAGGTCACGTTCCTGATCGGCTGGCATTTCCCCAATCTCTCGATCCACGATTCGTTCGCACGATGCGGCCGCTCCTATGCAACCAAATACTCCTCCGCGGCGGAGGTGGGTGCGTATGTCGCCGGCAACTTCGAGCGGCTGGCAGCGCAAACGCGTCTCTGGCGCGACACCTGGTATGACTCCACGCTGCCGTACTGGTTTCTCGACAGGACCTTTCTGAATACGTCCATCCTCGCGACCTCGACTTCCTATCGCCTTGCCGACGGGCGCTACTACGCATGGGAAGGCGTAGGCAACTGCCAGGGAACATGCGGGCATGTGTATCAATATGCTCATGCCGCCGCGCACCTGTTTCCCGAGTTGGAGCGAGATCTGCACGAGCGAGTGGACTTTGGGCTGGCGCAGATGCCGGACGGAGCGATTCACTTCCGCGGCGAGTTCAACGATATTCCCGCCGTCGACGCACAATCCGGCTACGTGCTCCGCGCACTGCGCGAGCACCGGATGTCGGCCGACGATCGCTTCCTTCGCCGCAACTGGCCCAGGATCAGACTCGCCATGCAATGGCTGATCGATAAAGATGAGAACGGCGACGGCCTGATTGAAAGCAACCAGCACAACACGCTTGATACGGATTGGTACGGGAAGGTGTCCTGGCTCAGCGGGCTCTATCTTGCGGCGCTTGCGGCGGCAGCGCAGATGGCTGAGGAAGCAGGCGACGCGCAATTCGCCGGCATTTGCAAGCCGATTCTCGTTGCCGGCCGCAGAAATATCGTGGAGCAACTCTTCGAAGGCGGATACTTCGTCAATCGCGTCGACCCCCGGCATCTGGATGCGATCAACTCCGGCACGGGCTGCGAAATCGACCAGGTGATGGGCCAGAGTTGGGCGTTTCAAGACGGCCTTCCCCGCATATTTCCCGTAACAGAAACGCTGTCGGCGCTGCGCTCGATCTGGCGTTATAACTTCACGCCGGACGTGGGGCCTTATCGAAACGTAAACGTGCCTGGACGCTGGTATGCCATGCCGGGCGAAGCGGGTTTGCTGATGTGCACCTTTCCCCGCACGGACTGGGATTACAGCCGCGCAAAAGGGAAGGGGCCGGATTTTGCCGCCGGCTACTTCAACGAGTGCATGGCGGGCTTTGAATATGAAGTGGCCGGCCACATGATCTGGGAAGGTCTGCTTACGGAAGGTCTTTCCATCGTGCGCGCGATCCATGAGCGCTATCACCCGCGGAAACGAAATCCCTGGAACGAGATCGAGTGCGGCGACCACTACGGGCGCAGCATGGCCAGCTACGGGGTTTACCTCGCGGCGTGCGGATTTGAGTATCACGGCCCGCACCGGCGCATTGGCTTTGCGCCGCGCCTCTCGCCCGAGAGCTTCAGATGCGCCTTTACGTGCGCTGATGGCTGGGGCAGCTATTCTCAATCGATCACCGGCCAGGAATTTAACGCGGAGATCAAGGTGACCTTTGGCAGAACGGCGCTCAAGACCATCGTGATTGAGACGGAACACGGCCCGTCTGTTCGCGTCACATCGAGCGGCAGAACCCTCGCGTCGAAAGCGGAGCGCGAAGGGAAACGGGTAAGAATTGAATTGGATGAGCCCGTCGAGATTGCGGCCGGCCAGGGAATTGCGATCACCGCGAGCTAGCGCGGAATTGAACCCAATGCGCCCACTCTACTGTGACCTTCGAGCGTAAAAAGGCACCAAGTCTCCTGGCCCGTCGAGGGCTCCACGATCCATCCCGAACGACTGCCTGAGACGGGTCAGGCGGCAGCCAGGACGGTCTGCTGCTCAGCGGGCAGGGGACTGCTCGTGAACGAAGTTCCGGGCGGCCGTTGCCGCGGGTGAGTGCGAAGCCTGTTGCATGTTCTCTGCAGTGTTCGCGAGCTCCAGATTGTGCCGGCTACTGGCCCTTAGCCCGCGAGGCAGTGACCAGGCGACGATGCCGGCCGCGCTCGCTCCGAAGACGAACATCGCGGAGGTCAGCATCAGCGACATCATCATGGCGTCGTAGAGCTGCGTGCGGCCGTGGACCGACATGGCGGTGAGCAGAGAGAGTTGGGCGACGTTGAGCAGCAGAAGCGCACCCGCCATGCCGGCGATGGCGGAGAAGCGCCGTCGCAGGTGCTCGAAGAGGCCTACCGGGATGAGCAGCGCGAAAAAGAGCAGCCAGACTTTGAAAGATGCCATCAGAAAAGCGGGAACGATGGCGCGCGCAGGGTCGCCCACGTAGGCCGATTTGAGGTCGATGCTGCCCATATTCAGCAGCATCATGCCGTCGTATAAGCCGGTAAACAGGTTGACGGTTGCGTAGAGCATGCCAACGAGCATGAGCGCGGTTAACAGGATGGACCGGTCGTGGTCCGGCGTTCGGGGCTTGCCGGCAAGGAAGGCCGCCAGTGCGGCGAAGTAGACGATGAGCGTCAGGCACTTGGAGGGGGGACTCAGCATCAGCAGCAGGCATACCGCGGAGACAAAGGCGCCCATGCGGAAGGGATCGGAGTTTTTGCTGCGCAGAAAAGTGGCGGCGCACAGGCCTGCGCACAGTGCGAAGGCGGCATAGAAAACGGTGCTCCGCGGAAACCACCAGAAGGCGAGGACAGAGGCCGGCGCCAGCGCCATCCACACAGGCATGGCCTTGACGCGCGACAGGAAATAGCAGAAGGCCACGGTCATGAGGGAGGCGAGCGCCACGGGGTTGGCGTCGCTCCAGCCAGTGAAGCCGAGGCTGCCGGCCGGAAAAACGGCCAGCACGGCGAGCATCGCCCAGGCGAAGGAATCATGCGAACCCGTGCGGTGCTTCTTCGCCCAGAACAGAAGTGCGGCGCCGGCCAGAGCCAGAGGTGCTCCGACGAGGTAACGTGCGGCGACTCTTTCGCCGATGTGCGGCCAGAGGAAAAGGCTGCCGAGGAAGAAGTAGGCGGCGAAGCCGAGGCCGATGGCGAGGCGCTCGCGCGCGGTCCACTTGCCGGCTTCGAGTACGGCGAGGGTGGTCACGAGTCCGACGAATCCGATGGCGGATAGGGGCCGGGCGGCGGAGATCAGCAGCCAGGCGAGCAGCGTGACCGTGATCCAGTGAGCTTCAGTCCAGCGCAGGAGCGCATCGCGGTGACGCCAGGCTTCAAAGCCAAGCAAGGCGATGGCGATCAGAAGCGTCCCCACGGCCGCGATGACGCCGGCGTTGTGGTCCGCAAGGGCGGATTTGAGGGCGCTGGACTGCGTGAACCGGATCAGAAGCAGCGCCTCTATGGTGATAAACACCGCGGCGACAAGCGCATGGCTGGCAGAAAACCAGCTCCGCCCGAATGGGGTGACCGCGGCGCCACTGACGACCAGCAGACCGGCGGCCGACAGCAGAGCGATCAGGACGAAGAGCCAGTCGCCAGGATGCCAATTGCGCTGCGGGACGATCTCGGGTTGCAGCTCGTCGAACGATGCGCGGAGACGGGCGATGCCGGATTCGGCGCCGATTGCCTCCTCCGGAGAGGCCGCCGCCGATGAGCCGCCGGGATCGGCTGCCGCCTGCGCAACCGGGAGCGTCAGCGAGCCGGCCAGCATGACACCCGTGTCCGGTCCGGCGCTTGCGGGGGGTGCGTCCGTTGTTCCGGGACGAAGCGGGGCCTGCGCCCGGGCCATCAGCAAGGCGTTGGAGGCGACGCGAGGGTTGTTCAGGACGGCCTGCGTATAGGCCGCGAGCAGGATGCGGTACCGCTCCGAGGGGGGAATCTGCAATGCTTCGACGGCAGGCAGGGCAACAGCGTTGGAGGGTGCGCGGATCCCAAGGAGCACGGCGATGGTCGCCGGCATATCCACCGAATGCATCTCAAATCTTGCACCTGGCGCTATGCCCGCGCCCCACATCAGGACGGGAACCCTGCGATAAATGTCTCCGGCTCCGCCATGGTCACCCATGAGATTGTTGCCGTGATCGGAGGTGATGATCACGGTGGTTCCGGGTACGAGCGCGACATTCAGGAATCGATCGAGCGCGTCATCCCAGAAACCGAGCACCTCGCCATAGGCGGCGTTTGTGGTTCCGTTCCGATGAGCGGCGAAATCGGTCTCGCTGATGTGCAGAACACTGAGTGTGGGAGGGAAGGGCGATTGAAGCGCCGCCTGAAGGCGCGCAAGCCCCTGGAGATCGTCGCCGCGGTAGTCGGGGCCCGTTCCGTTTTCCGGTCCGTTGCCCGTGCCGCGCGAGCCGAACATGGCAACCCAGAGCGGGCCGCCGGCGAACATGACCCGTTGTCCGCGGGCGACGACGTCGTCGAAGATGCTCCATTCGCGTTGGGGATGTGAAAAGACGAGGCGCTGCTGATCGAGGCCGAAAGGCTCAAGGCCGGTACTCAGGGCGATCACGCCTTTCGCGGTCTCGGTGACCTTGGGCGCCCAGAGCACCCCGAACGCGCCTTGCGGCAGGCGCCCGAACAGCCTCGGCATCCGGCGCGGTGACTCCATGTTGCGGACCGCCCACGAATCCAGCACGATAAGAACAACCCGGTCCGAAAGCGGTCTGCCGGGAAGGCTATAGGCCGCAGCCTGCCGGGGCGAGGACTTCGAGGGCAGATCGTTCAGGTCGAGAACAGGGTGAGCCAGAAGCAGCACACAGACCAGGACGCAGAACAGCTTCGTGAATTTGAAGGCGTTGGACATCAAACCTCTCTGCACAATGTGCGCCTCTTGTCACGGGCAATCCCTGCACATTCGAACCTCAGGGGAAAAAGCCAAAACTCCCCGATGCAAAGAGATTCGGTCTCTGAATCTGCGGTTCGGAACTCGAATCTGCGGTTCATTCCAGATCCCTTGGGGGGAACTATTCTGATCTGGTAGCCGAAGTATACTACAGAAGCGTCATTTATGACAGAACTGTCATCTGCAACGAAAGTCTAATGAATTGAAGGAAAAAAGGTACGAGAGGAGGGGTCTGGCGCTGCTCGACGGGCGCATTTCCGCACTGGGCCGAGGCAGGGCTCAAGGCCGAAGTCAGGCGGTGGGCAGATCGATTACTGAAAGGCCTTGCTCAGGCTGGTCGGGTCAAGACCGGCAATAAACTTCTGGGCCTCGGCCGAGAGCAGATTGTAATTCTCTGATTTGGGGGCGCTGGCATGGAGCCTGTCGATCCGGACCATGATGGAGACGGAGTGCGTACCTGACGCCGCCGCTTCCCGCGTCTGGGGATCGAGAGACAGGAATCCGGCCCAATGGGTGGATGCGGCATGCTGAAACTGGGAGCACGACAAAGGGGTGCATACGGCATTGACGACGATGCTTTCGGTGATTCCGTCACTGTAGAGGCCGGTGTTGAGGGGAACAGATTCGCCGCCGGCAATGTCAAATGGCCGGGTGGTGAGCGTGTCGGGCTGCAAGCCGCGCGCCAGCCAGCATCGGGTTGCGTCGTGGAGGCCGGAGAGCGGGGAGAGCCAGACACCCAGGATGACTTCGTCCGATCCGGGAGCCGCGTAGGCAGCGTTTTCCTCGACCGTGGTGCCGCCGATCTGCTCTTCCCAGGCGCGGGTGCGGGTGAATGCGCCGATCTGGCTGGGCATGCGGTCCGCCAGGGCGGTAGGGATGGACGGGCTCTCTTGACCGAATTTGAGCGCCGAGGAAGAAACCGAGAGAGCCACGAGCACCGTAACTGCCATGGCCGCGGAGCGGAGAACGACGAGCTGGATGCGCGAGGAAGGACGCGCCTGGATTGCGGGCTGGGGCACGGAAACCGGCTGCTCCCTGCGCGCGATGCGCAGAAAAAGAAACATGGCAACGAGGAAGAGGCAGGATCCGATGCCGTAATCCGCCTGCTTGGCCACGCTCTCAAGCGCGGGATGCCCGAGGGCGGCGCGATAGTAGAGAACCAGCACGCAGAGGCGAATGAAATTGAACAGGTATCCGAGCAGGACGGCGCCGGCAACGTACGCGATCCAGCGGTAGAGGGGAACGCGCTTGAGGTAGCCGAGGAGCAGTGCGATATACCCCATGGTCACGGCGCCGCGCATGCCGTCGCAGCCGGGGGCGATAAACATGCCGAAGTCCGGTGAGAACATCAGGCGCAGTTGCGGGGTGGTGGGCGCAAAACCGATCAGGGTGGCGAAGGAACGCGCCACATGGGCGGAGATGGATTGGAGGGGCAGATCGATGAGCCCGTTCGAGATTCCGGGCACGGGCTGGGAAAGCAGCAGCAGTCCCAGAGGAAACCAGGCGGCGCGCCAGACGCGCGTTCCAGCAAACAGCAGGACAACGCCGCTGGCGTAGAGATAGACGGGCAGGGAAATGGGGACGACGGAAACCGAAGCGGCGCCCACGGTCGCGGAGAGGAGGAATTTCTGGCGGAGAAGGCTGAGGACGAAGGCCATGCAAATCACGCCGAGCCCCCATGAGGTTCCGCGCATCTCCCAGCCGGTTTTGCGCCACACCAGGAGCGTGAGCACCAGGCTGGCGGGAGGGATCAACATGCCGATGGACTTCAGTGGATCGGTGGTCCAGGTCATCCAGAGCTCGGCGATTTCCCGGGAGATGCCCAGGCAGCCGGCCACGATGAGAACGACGACTCCGCAGGTGATGGAAAAAGCCGCCGCCGGCGGCCAGTGCGCGTCGTCGAGAGGATGGGGGCCTCGAAGAGAGGCTGGCTCCACATCTGCTGCTGCCGGGACTGCCAGGCCAGTGTTATCGCTCATTCTGTCTTTTCCTGCAAGGGCGCGATGGTCAATTGAATGCGTGAAGCGCGCTGCCGTCGATTCTATTCCTGTGACCTAAAAAAATTGTTCTATCCAGGTTCCCAAACGCGAGGGACCTGGGGCACCCAGCGTGCTGCTGACGATTTTAGCAAGTCACCTTTTGCGGTCTTATGGAAGCTGCGGCGGTCCAAGCAAAGGCGTCTTGACCGGCGCAGCGATTCCGATGAACTGAGTAATCGTACTCTCTCCGAAGTTCGATACCCACACCGATCCGCTTGAATCGATGGCGAGGCTGTAGGGTTGGGACAAAGCCGCGTCCGTCCCGAATCCGGACGATGGCGAAAGAAAGGCTCCCGGCGCAGAACTCTTTGCGCCGCCGATCTCCGACAGCGAACCCGTGAGGAAGTTGGCCACCCAGACCGTCCCCGCGCCATCGACGGCGATTCCCTGGGGATGGTCGATGCCACCGCCGGTGGCCGCGTCCAGCAGCATCGTGCCGCAGGTGTTCACTTCGCTGATGCTGTTGCCATAATAGTTGGCCAACCAGACGTCTCCGCTCTGGTCCGTGGCAATGCCGGAGGCGCCATTGCAATTGCAGTTGAAGTTTGTCACCGAGGAGCCGTCGGGCGAGATGCGGGTCACAGGAAACAGGCCTCCCTGGTTGGCTACCCAGGCGTTGTGGTCCGCATCGACGGCCAGAGCGACGGGAAATTCGAGCAAGGAGCCGCCCCAGCCTGCAGCCGGGGAGACCGGTGATCCCGAATCGCTCAACAGCGTCACCTTCGAGTCGCCGTAATCGACAAACCACATGTTTCCGTTGGTGTCTGCGGTGACCGCGATGGGGAAGTTGAGTCCGCCGCCGGTAATTCCCGTAGCGAGTGCCTGGCCGGAGGAATCGAGTTCGGCGACGTCACCCTGGCCGCTGTTCATGCTGGTTTGCTCGTTGGCGATCCAGACATTGCCCTGGACATCGACGGCCATGCCGTAGGATTCGTTGATTCCGCTGCCCGTGACTCCGCCGGGAATGGCGGCGGCGCCGGAGGGCGTGAACTCGGAGACGGCGTTGAAATAGCTGGCGACCCAAACGTCTCCTGAAGCGGCGATGGAGAGGGCGGTGGGGTTGGCCATGCCTCCGCCGGTGATGGTGTTTTCGAGCATCCAGTCAGGCGGGGCCGCGGAAAGAGCCGGTGAAAAGACGGGACTGCCGGAGGCCAGGGCATAAACTGCGGCTACATTGGCGCCGGGAGCGTGCGCGATGTTGAGCGCCGCGTCAAGCGTGTTCGTGGGAACGGTCTTGCCCGAGAGCGCGGCGTTGAACAGCCCCGGGCAGGCGCTGCCGCCGCTGGACTGAGTGCAGGAGGCCAGTGCATTGGCCAGGGTATTGAGCTTGCTCGAAGGAACGGTGAGCGTGGAAGGAAGCGCGGTTCCCGGCGATGTGCCGGTGAAAGGATTGGCGAGGCTGGCGGCCGTGGCAAAGGCATTGTCGAGACTCGCGACATTGCTGCAACTGGAGCCAACATCGCCACCGGCAGACATAAACGAGGCGAGTGCCCAGACGGAGGCCGCCGTGGAGACTTCGTTGACAATGAAGCTGGAACCGGAACTGATGCTGCCGCAAGGGCCAATGGCGCTCATCAGCCAGAGAGAGGGATTGGCGGCGGCACCGGGCTGGCCGCCTTTCGAGAGCAGATAGAGGGGAGTCTGTGCGGATGGGCAGGCATATCCGGCGGGGATGGTGAAGCTGCCGTTGGCGCCCGTGGAGGCAGCGGAGGTCAGCAGCGCGGTGGGCGCCGATCCGTTTCCGGCGGCGCCGGCCGCATAAAGCTGGACCGAGGCGCCAACCACAGGAAGGGCTCCGGCAAGAACAGTTCCTGCAAACGATGGGCCCGCGGCGACCGGTGTTCCGACCGCGCAGATAGGAGCAGTGATTGTGGTGGTCGCTGGAGTGCAGGTGGGTTGAGTTGGAGGCGGGTTGTTGGTCCCGGTCGTGCCTGGGGAAGAACCGCAGCCTGCAAAGGCCGCCAGAGAAATGGAAGCCGCCAGGGAGAAAAGAATGCGCTGAAACTTCATCATCCTACTCCCGGTTGGACGAATGAGCGGAATCATCGTCCCCACAGCAGCAATTTTCTCGCCCGGGGTCATTTCCCGCTTATCGACGGGAAGGCGAATGTGCGATAGCCGGATCGTTTTCAACCGGTGTCCGTTCATTCCGCGTTGCCGAAGCCCCGAGGTGAAGCAAACCGCCGGCAGGCACTGAGCGCATGCCGGCGCCGTCAACGGAGCCGGCATGCGCGCAAGTTACTGTTTGCGGTTGCGGCCAGGCCAAAAGCTGGCAGCGAGCGCACCGGCGCCGGCCACCAGTGCCAGCACGACGGTCGGATCTTCGGGGGAATCATCACAGCCAGATTGCGCGTGCAGGGGAAGATGGATGGCAAGCATCAGGCCGAAACCAACCAAAAGAAGCGTCTTCTTCATGTTCATCGTGTCCTCGAATTCCTTTTCAGAGTGTCCTCAAAATTTGCGCGGATGGGCAGTGACTGCGTGTGGCCGGGCAAAAAAGCGCCCGGCCACACAAGAATCAAGGCTTGTTGACGGCGTGCGTGCCGTAGGGAGTCGCGAGATTGGCGGCGATAGGCGTCACGACCGGAGATGCGGCGCCGACGAACTCGGTGACGTAGTCGTTGCCGTCGTTGGCAATCCAAACATTGCCGGAGCCGTCAACAGCAATCTGGTCGGGCTCATTGATCGACACACCGCCATTGAACTCACTGGGGCTGAGCGCCACACCGGCAGAGGTGAACTCGCTTAGACCAATGTCGCCGTAATCCGCGAGCCAGATGTTACCGGCGCCGTCAATGGCGATCGACGTCGGCTCATTCAACCCTCCGCCGACATAGGGACCGGCAGTCGACGTACCCGAGGAAGTTAGTTCGCTGATATCGTTGTCTCCGTAATCCGACACCCATACATTCGCGGACGCGTCGATGGCAATACCGTTCGGCGCATCCAGGCCGCCGGCAGTGTAGCCTGTGCCAACCGCCACTCCCGTGGAACCTGTGAACTTGCTGATGACGTTGGCGCCGGAGTTTGACACCCAAATGTTACCGGAGATATCAACCGCAATGTAATTGGGTACGCTGAGGCCGCCGCCGGTATCGCCGGTTGTGACGGGGCTCTTCGCGACACCGGTGGACCCAGTGATTTCGCTAATGGACGGGGTTGTGTTGCCCGTGTTCGTCACCCAGACATTTCCAGTTCCGTCGATGGCAATCCAATTTGGACCGTAAATTCCGCCGCCGGTGATTTTGCTGTACACAGACGAACCGGAGGAACTGAGTGCCGTGACACTGTCGTTATACGTGTAGACGCCTGGAGCGGTCTCTGTTCCAATATTCGTGATCCAGACGTTCCCATTGGGCGCAATGGCAACTCCGGTAGGACCGGCCAGCCCCGTGGTGTAGGTGCCAATCGGGACCCCGAGGGGACTGAACTTCATCACGTTGCTGATCGCGTTGCTCACAACCCAGACGTTGCCGGAGGCATCCACGGCCATGCCTCTTGGAGAACTAAATCCCGAATACTCGATGGCAACGATAAAGTCGGTGGGAGGTGCGGGCGTGGCAGGCAGGTCGGGCAGGAAGGCTACCTCCGCCGCCTGCAGAGCGTACAGGGCCGAGACGTTGGCCCCCGGATGCTGCGCGATGTTGATGGCAGCCGTTGCTGTGTCGGTTGGCGCCACTGAAGAATTGTTCACGGCATTGCTGAACAGGGTGCCACAGTTTGCCGAGCTGCTGCCCGTGGAGTTGATGCAGGCGGCCAGAATGTTCGCGAGCGTGTTAATCATGGCCTGCGGCACGGTTCCGGTGCTGCCCGTCTGCGCCGTCACCGAATAGGCCGCGCCGGTGGCGACCTGGATCATATTCGGCACGGTGGCAAAGGCGTTGGTGAGGCCCTGAATACTCAGCGCGCTGGTGCCGCTTGAAATATGGAGCGCATCGGTGGCGAAGGGGGCAAGGGCATAGGCCGCGGCGATGGTCGAAACCTCATTCACGGTGACAATCGTGGAGCCGGAGAGGCTGCCGCATTCACCCAGCGCGGCCATCAACCCCACAGCGGAGTTGGTCGCGGTGCCGTTCGCATTGCCGCCCACCGAGTAGAGGTACACCTCTGTTGACGCACTGGGGCAGGTGTAAGAGCTGGTGATCGTGAAGGCGCCACCCGTGGTCGTCGTCACGTAGTAGTTGCCGTTGGTGTCCCTCGTGGTGCCCGTTCCAACTGGGCCCGTCACGCTCTTCAAAAGCGACACCGATGCGGCGCCATAGCCGGTGGTCGGGACCTGATAGAGGTAGAGGGCTGCGCCCGTGATCGGCTGGCGCCCGCCATGGACAATGCCCCTCAGGGCTATGCCCTTTATAGCGTTTGATGCGCTTGGGGATGTGACCATCACACCCGAACAACCGGAGAGTACAAGCGCACAAGATAACGAAGCAATCGCCCAGGGAATACGCACGGGGTAACTCCTTATTGTTAGGTTTTGCCCCAATTTCTGGGGGGCTGTTTCGTCCCAATTTCTGGGGCTCGTTTTGCCCCAATTTCAGGGGCCGAAGGTTAAATTTTGGGGGACAACCTGAAAGGTGTATATCACACCATTGTGGGATAAATCAATTCAATCGTTCAGGTTAATCGCCACATTAGTAATCGGTGGGCCAACAATTCAGTAACCGGCTGATTGGAACCTTAGTGGCTCACTCAGGGTCTGTGAATACCGTGGGTGACGGAGAGGGTATTGGATAGGCTGGCGACGACGGGCGTCACGACCGGTCCCGCCACCCCGACGAACTCGGTGAGGACGCTTCCGCTGCTGTTGGCTGCCCAGATATTTCCTGAGAAATCAATGGCGAGGGAATAGGGTCCCGCCAGGCCGCCGCCCGCGTAGCCGCCGGAGCCCGTGATGGGCTGGCCGCCGTTGTTGAATTCGCTGAGGCTGTTGCCGCCAACGTTCGCAACCCAGACATTGCCGAAGCCGTCGACGGCGATTCCCTGGGGCTGATCGAGGCCGCCGCCTGAATAGGGAGAGTCGCCCCCCACCGTACCGCTGGAGGTAAGCTCGGTGATGGTGTTATTTCCGTAGTTCGACACCCAGACGTCGCTGTTCAGGTCGATTGCGACGCCATAGGGCTCATCCAGTACGCCCACTGTGAAAGCAGAGCCGGCCGGCGTGCCGTCGGGATTGAGCTCGCTGACGCTGTTGCCGGTTTGGTTGGCGATCCAGACATCGCCGTTCATATCGAGGGCGATACCTCGGGGCACGTCGATTCCGCCGGCGGTGTCTCCGGTGTTTGCCGGGGATTCGGCCCCGCCCGTGGAGCTGAACTCGCTGACGGAGTCGCCATTGGTTGCCCACAGGTTACCCGTGGTGTCGAAAGCGATCCAGGCGGGCGAGGACAGGCCGCCGCCGCTGAATGGTGAGTTGTTGGCTGCCCCGCCACTGGGGGTAAATTCGCTGAGGCTGTCACCTTTTGTGTTGGCGACCCAGATGTTGCCGGTGCTGTCGACGGCGATTCCAACAGGCCCATTCAGCCCATTGCCGGTGATGGGAGAGTTGCCGTTCGATGCGCCAAGGTTGCTGAACTCGCTCACGCTGTTGTTGCCGTAATTGGATACCCAGATGTTTCCGGAGCCATCCACAGCGATGCCGCGCGGTGAATTGATGCTGCCTCCCGTATAGCTGAGGGCCAGGGTGAAATCGTTGGGCGCTTTGGTCAGCGCTGGCTCGAAGGGCGAATTGGGCGCCGCGAGGCTGAACAAGGTGCCGACATTGACCGACGGATTTTGCGCCATGTGGATTGCCGCCGTTGCCGTGTCGCTCGGCGTGATGCCCACTGTGGTGGTCTCGGCAAACAGGTAGGAGCACTGGTAGGATGTGACTCCGCCAAGGGCGACGGAGTTGACGCAGGCCGACAGAATATTGGCCAGGGTGTTGATCTCGCTCACCGGTACCGTGCCGTTGCCTCCCTGGGTGTTGGTCGCGGTGGCGCCGGTCGTCAGATTTTCAAGATTCGCCATCGTTAGAAAGGCATTGGCCGCGCCCAACTGCGACTGCGTGGAACTGGAACTGGAGATATGCGTGGCATCGCTGGCGAAACCCGCCAGAGCATAGCCTGTGGCTATGGTTGAAACCTCGTCCATGGTGGCATAGATCGAGGAGGAAACTGTTCCGCCGGGGGGACACGTTCCCAGCCCAGCCAGCAAGCCGGCATTCGGGTTTGCGGTGCCGCCGCCGGGATTGCCGCCCAACGAGTACAGGTACACCTGCGATGTGCTCGCGGGGCAGGTGTAATCGCCGTCGATGGAGAAGGAGCCGGTGGAATCCGTGGTTACATAATAGTTGCCGTCCGGGTCTTCGGTGGTGTTATCGGCGCTCACTAAAAGGGAGATGGATGAGCTGCCGAGGCCGATGGTATTGACCGCGTAGAGGTAGACCCTGGCATTCTGGATGGCCTGCTGGCCGCCATGGACGGCGCCATGGATCGACGCTCCCTTCAATGCACTGGATGAGTTCGAGGGTGCAAGCATCGCGCCCGAACAACCCGATAGAGCCAGCACACACGCTAACGGGACGATAGCCAGGGGGATTCGCACCAAGGTAACTCCTTCCGGAGAATCGCGGCCCGGGTCAAGGCCTCATATAGAAGTGTGGAGGGGAAAAAGTAACTTGGATATTACACCAAAGAGTCATTAAACGACCAAATTACCTTCACTTTGGAGAAAAATAGGAGAAATCAAGAGCGCTTTAGGGGGGAGATCGTACCCCAAAAGCACTATTTACCAGGGGGTTTAGCGGGATAGGAGCTGCTGCTCTCTGTCGGTTACCTAGGTAACTGGAGAAGTGCGGAGACTTGCCTGCGGAGACTGGCCTGCGGAGACTAGGTGCGTGTCGGGCATAGCGTTTTGCCGAGGGCGATTCAGCGGTATGCTGGGCTGGAGTTCGAACTGGGACGCGCAGGCAGTAATCCTGTTGGTGGCTTATAGCCAGCTTTCTGTGCCG
>Ga0181520_10002782_pt1 | contig 31853 bp, 28 predicted proteins | sample PEATcosm2014_Bin_29_FD_132451 | JGI IMG/M metagenome (GOLD analysis project Ga0181520, IMG submission 132451) | Peatland microbial communities from MTU Mesocosm Facility, Houghton, MI, USA - PEATcosm2014_Bin02_30_metaG | ecosystem: Environmental > Terrestrial > Soil > Wetlands > Peat | place...
CGTAGACGCCGTTCGCGACCGCCAGCGTCACCTCGGCTCGCAGGGCGCCTGCCATGGCGAGGCCGATTCCGGCGAACGAGATCGTCGCGAGGAGCACGGCGATGACCGCCAGCCCGGCGGAGGTATGCGGCCGCCAACCGAGCGCTAGCGCGACACCGACGAGCAAGACGACCTGCATGATCTCGACCACGATGACCGAGACGATCTTGGCCGTCAGCAGCACGGGCCTGCCGAGTGGTGTGGCACCCAGCCGCTTCAAGACGCCGTAGCTGCGCTCGAAGGCCGTGGCGATCCCCAGGCTGACCATGGCCGTGGACATGACGGCCAGGGCGAGGATGCCCGGAGCCAGGAAGTCGACGCGATGCCGGGTGCCCGTCGGCAAGACGGGCACCAGCGTGAAGAAGACGAGGAGCACGACTGGGATCCCTAGCGTGACGAGCAAGGTCTCGCCTCGTTCGAGTGTCATTCGGGTCTCGGCTCTGACCTGGGCCTGAAGCGCGCGGAGGTTCATGCCTGCGCTCTGCGATGGCCGCGCGGCCGTCTGGGGGACGACGGGGCCCCGTTGTTTGCGGTGGGCGCGGCGGTTCCCGAGGTCAGCCGCAAGAAGACGTCCTCGAGCCTCTGGCGGCCGGCCCGCAGGTCGCCCAGCTGCAGATCGTGCTCGGCGAGCCACGCCGCGAGTTCGGCCACGAGCGCCGGCGCGGGCTGTGCCGACACCAGGTACTCACCCGGTGGGCCCTCGGTGACCCGTGCCCCGAGCCGGACAGCGAGCTCACCGAGCGCGAGTCCCGGTTCGGCGGCGAAACGAAGCTCTTCGGACTCACCTTGGATCTCTCCTTGGCGTCCTTGTGCGACGACCTTCCCGTGGTCGATGATGACCAGCCGGTCGGCCAGGCGCTGCACCTCATCGAGCTCGTGGCTCGTGAGGATCACGCAGACACCATCGGATCTCAAGCCCTCGACGACGTCGCGCACCGCGATACGCCCGGCAGGGTCGACACCGGCCGTCGGCTCGTCCAGGAAGGCGACGCGCGGCTTGCCGACGATGGCGAGAGCCAGGGCAAGCCGTTGCTGCTCGCCGCCCGACAACCGCTTGTAGGGCGTTCGCGCAACAGAGCGCAGCCCGACGAGATCGATTAGCTCATCGGGATCCCGGGGGTCCGCGTAATAGGCGGCGAAGAGCCGCACGGCTCGCTCGGCGTTCATGATCGGGTAGATGCCGCCCCGCTGGAGAAGCACGCCGACTTGGGCACTGAGCTCAGAGTGGTCGGACCAGGGGTCGAGACCGAGAACCCTTGCGGTGCCGCCGTCGGATCGTCGGAAGCCCTCCAGGGTCTCCACCGTCGTGGTCTTGCCGGCTCCGTTCGGGCCGAGCACGGCGACGACTTCGCCGAAGTCAGCGGCGAAGCTGACTCCATCTACGGCCACCAGGCGCCCGTAACGAACGATCAGGTGATCGACCTCAACGGCGGGCATCGCCGAGAGGCTAGCTGGGGCGGGGGACGATCTCGCAGCTGGGGCGCGGGTGCCCGGCAGGTGGCAACCGGAGCAGGATCAGCGCCGCGGTGACTCGAAGCGGTAGCCGAGGCCGCGGATGGTAGTGATGAGAACCGGCCTGGAGGGGTCCTGCTCTATTCGTGATCTCAGCCGCTTGATGTGCACGTCGAGAGTCTTCGTGTCGCCTACGTAGTCCATGCCCCAGACGCGGTCGATCAACGTGTCGCGCGTCACGACACGTCCGGGATTGCTGAGGAGCATTTCGAGCAGCTCGAACTCCTTCAACGGGAGCTTGATCTCCTCGCCGCGCACGATGCACTCGTGGCGCCCGAGGTCCAGGACGACGTTGCCGACTTGCAGGATCTCGTCCGGCCTAAGACCCGTGGCGCCAAGCAGCATCTCACCGTTGCGCTCGGTCACCTCCGCGCCCCAGTGCGTCAAGGACGTCACGCGGTCGGCGCCGTCGGCGGTGTTCCTTTCGGCGCCGGCGTGGTGACGCGAACTGCTTGCGGCGGGGCCGGCCGCGGCTCCGCCCGAGTTGGCGTTGGCGCGTGTACTCGGGGCGCGGCGGAGAACGGCACGCATGCGCGACACGAGCTCGCGGACCCGGTAGGGCTTGGCGACATAGTCGTCGGCGCCGACTTCGAGGCCTACCACGGTGTCGAGCTCGGTCGACTTGGCGGTCACCATGATGATGGGAACTGTCGAGTTGGCGCGGATCGACCGGCATACGTCGATGCCGGACAATCGGGGCAGCATCACGTCGAGCAGCACGATGTCGGGCTGGTCGGCCGCGAAGCGCTCGAGGGCCTCGACGCCGTCGCGCGCGACAGTTACGGAGAAACCTTCCCTCTCCAGGTTCACGGTCAACGCGTCCACGAAGGACTCTTCGTCCTCGACAACAAGGACCCGGGCAGGCGGAATGCCGCGGTCGTCGTCCCCGGAGGCGACCGCGTCGGAGGAATGGCTCGCAGGAAGGCGCAGTGGTGGCTTGTCGGCCGGGCGTGCCATGTTTCGTGCGGCGGACCATTCAATCTCGAGGCGCTCCCGTTCGGTGGAAAGCCAGGAGGTTCTGCGGCGCTGTCGCGTAGTCACAGGTCAGTCCTTGGTTGGCGCGGGAGCCTCAGTGTGAACGTCGAACCTTCTCCCTCTCGGGATTCGACCTGGACGCTTCCCCTATGGTTGGCGGCCACATGCCAAACGATAGCCAGACCAAGGCCCGTCCCGCCTGTCGAGCGGCTGCGGCCGGCGTCGACACGGTAGAAGCGTTCGAAGATCCGCTCGAGGTCGCGCGACGGAATACCGATGCCGTGGTCCTCCACGACCACGACGACATCGTCACCGTCCGCGCGCCCGACGCAGGTGACGCCGCTGTTCTGCGACGAGAACTTCACGGCGTTCTCGAGCAGGTTGTACACGGCCGAGGTCAGCTGGCGGCGGTCACCCAGCACGACGACCGGTGGGTCGGGCTCTTCCAGGGTGACCTTGATCTGCAGCTGGCTTGCCGCCTCCCGGACGCGTTCGGCGGCTTCGGCCATCACGAGATTGATCAGCACGGGCTCGCGGGGAGGGGATTCCTCGTTCTCGATCCGCGAGAGGTCGAGCAAGTCGTCGATGACCCTGCTGATGCGGAAAGCCTCGTTGTAGATCCGGTGCGCCAGGCGCTGGACCACTTGCGGCTCGTTCTCGGATAGCAGGGTCTCGGCCAGGAGCCCGACGGCGCCCATCGGCGTCTTCAGCTCGTGGCTCACATTCGCCACGAAGTCACGGCGGACATCTTCGAGGCGGCGTCTCTCGGACACGTCCTCGATGACCGCGATCATGCCGAGGGCACGTTGTCCGTTGTCGATGCTTTCCGCGCGAACGACGAGCGTACGCCTGGGGGGCCCGTACAGCTCGAGCACCCGCTCCTCCTGGGCGCCAGGTGGCGTTTGCGCGAGGAGCTCCTCGACGGCCTGGGCAGCGAGCGCGTCGCCGTGCCGACTCCCGATGAGCGCCACCGCCTTGCTATTGCGGAACACAGTTTCGCCGCGCTCGTCGGTGACGAGAACAGCTTGGGGGAGGGTGTCGAGTGCCCGGCGGAGACGGATGGCCTCGGAGCTCGCATCCGCGACGGCTTCGACTGCGCGGTCGGTCGCACGCTCCAAGAGCACGAGCACTTCCTCGAAGTCGTTCGCGTCTCTTTGGGGCGCGTCCGTCCCGAGCCGTGACGCGAGCGCCTGCAGTCTTTGCCGCAATCCGGTGCGACCCCGGCGGGCGGCGATCAGTCCGGTCATCGTGATGAGAACGATCACCACGACGACGGTGATGACCAGTTCCAGAACCGTCACGTGCACGATCTTGCCCACCTCCCCCAGCATTGCAGGCTGGGGAGCTCAAAGCGCAACGAGCGTCTGCTTGCCGGCTCGCCCGCTGCGGTAGGTCACGCGGTATTGCGTGCCAGCAGTCTCCTGACGCACATCGCCGAAGCTGACGCCCGCAGCTCACCGACAGCCCGGCCGAGAATGTTCCGCCGTCCGGAAAGGTAGGCCGATGATCGTCTCGCCGCCCGCTCTCCTGCTCGCTGGCATCGTCTCGATGACTCCGAGCTCCTCGGCCCTGCCGGGTCAGTCCACGATCCAACAGTTGACCAACGGCCTTGGCTGGTGGGCGCTCGTAGCATCGCTCGTCGGTCTCGTGCTCGGAGCCGCCGCCTGGGCGCTCGGCAGCCATACGAACAACTATCAGTACGCCAATACGGGGCGAAAGGCAGTGCTCGCCTCCGGCGTCGCGGCCCTTTTGATCGGGGCTGCACCGACGCTCGTGAACTTCCTGTTCCAGACCGGTCATGGGATCCACTGACCCTTCTCAGCCCTTGGCGCTATTGAGCCTCGCCCGGCGACTCGCGGCGTCACCGGGCGCCAAGCCCGCGAGCGGCGCTGGTGGCCTCGCCGGGATCCTCCAGACGATCGAGGGCACTGTCGGGGGCTTGTCGCACACGATCGGCGGCGTCTTCAGCGATGTCGGTGGAACCGGACTTGTGAGCTCGCTCACCAAGGCCCTCCTCGACGGCTTCTTCCACGACCTCCTGGTCTGGGTCGCCAGCGGAGCAGCCTCTCTGGTAGGCGTCCTCGGCAAGGTCCTTTCGGCCACAACCGAGCCCATGCTCACCGGAACCGCGTTTCGCTCGGAGTTCGACGTCATGGCCGTGCTCAGTGCAGCCGTGGCTCTGCCTCTTTTGGCCTTGGGGGCGATTCAGGCCATCATCCGTCAGGAGCCCGGCGGGCTGCTCCGTAGCGCGCTCGTGAGGCTCCCGCTCGCGCTCTTGTTCACCGGGGTGAGCGTGCAGCTGGTTGCTCTCGGGCTGGCCGCGACCGATCAGGCGAGCGCAATGATGCTCGGGGCAGCGGGCGATCCGACACGTCGGTTGTTGGACGGCCTGGTGACGGGGCTGGGACAGACGGGAGGGCCCGGGTTGGCGGCTTTCGGGGCATTCCTGGTCGTGCTGACAGCGGCGATCGTCGCTTTTGTCCTCTGGCTCGAGCTGGCCGTGCGATCGGCCGCGATCGCGGCGGCCTCGTTGTTCTTGCCTCTGGCGCTTGTGGGCCTCGCGTGGCCGGCGACAGCCCACTGGGCCCGCAGGCTCGGTGAGACGCTCACCGCCCTCGTGCTTTCCAAGCTCGTCATAGCCTCCGTGCTGGCGCTCGCGGCGGGCTTGCTGGGCAGCTCCAGCGGTGTCGCGGGCGTGGTGGAAGGGGTAGCACTGCTGGCGGTGGCGGCCTTTGCCCCGTTTGCTCTCCTGAAGCTCGTCCCGGCTGTGGAAGCCGGCGCCGTCGCCCACCTCGAGGGTCTGAGCCGGCGACCGGTCCGCGCCGCCCAGCGCCTCGGCACCGAGATCGCCGGCCTTTCGGTCGGGGGGATCGGGGGACTAGGCGCGCTCGGCGCTACGGGCTCAGGCGAACCCGGCGTCGGCGGCTCGAGCCTGCGGACCCTCGACCACCTTGGCGCGGGGCCGTTCACCTCGCATCGGCCGGTCGGGGGAGGAGGGTTGCCTGTCGATTCAGGCCCGAACAGTGCCCCACCGCCTCGTCCTTCGACTGCGGTTGGTCCCCTCGGCTCCGCTGACGAGTTTGCCAGCCCACCTGGTACCCCGGCGCCGTCGGATCGCACGCGTCGCGAGGAAGTTGTGAGCGCCGTGCCGCGCGGGTCCGAGGTTGCCCGTTGGACGATGCTGCTTTCCCAGGGCGACCAGCAACATGGCTGAGGAACCCACCCGTTACCAACTCGGGCCGCGCAGCCGTCGTGGCCTCGTGGCGGGTTGGCGGGGCGGCCAACTGGCGTCCGTGGGAGCGGGTCTGTCGGCTGGGGTGCTGCTGCTGCGCTCAGTCGGCGGTGTCGCCGGTGCCCTGTTTGCGTTCGTGCTCGTCGCATCCTCAGTGGGGTTTGCCACTTGGCCGCTCGCGGGCAGAAGTGCCGAGCAATGGACGCCTGTCGTGGTCTTCCACCTCGCGCGACAGCTGGGCATCTCGCGCCGGGGACACAGAGCGCTGTCCACTCTCGAGCTCGAAGAGGTTCCCTTCGGCGATGCTGGCAGGAGCATCGGTGTTGTCGTCGACACCACAGCAGGAACTTGCACCGCGGCAATGCGGGTCGGGGCTTGCGGGTTCGCGCTTGGGGACGAGGAGGAGAAGGCTCGTCGCATCGCGGCCTGGTCGGGCGTGCTGGCGGGGTCGGCGCGCGAAGGTGGCGCCCTTCATCGACTGCAGTGGGTGGCGCGTTGCCTGCCTGGTTTCGAGGACGGCGTGGCGCCTGCAGAGCTCACTGGCAGGGGAGTCGCCTCCGCCAGCTATAGCTCGTTGCTCGAACAAGCCGCTCCACTGCTCTGGCGCCAGGAGGTGATCGTCTCCTTGTCGGTCCGCACAGTCGGCGGATCGGCGCGACGGCGGACCCACGACACCGCCGAGCGGATGGTCGAGGAGCTGGGTGCACTCGAGAGGCGGTGCCTCGCCGCGGGCCTCGAGGTGGACGGTGTCCTTTCGCCGCCGGCGCTCGCAGATGCCATCCGGAGCTCGTTCATGGTTGTCGGGGCGCCCCGGGGCGTCGCCGACGGGTGGCCCTGGCCACTCGGGGTCGAGGAGAGCTGGTCGGCGGTCCGAACCGACGCGACCTGGCACGCCGTCTACTGGATCGCCGAGTGGCCGCGCAGCGGGGTCGGTAGCGGCTTCTTGTTGCCACTCATGCTCGAGGGGGGTCTGAGACGGACCATCGCCGTGACGATGGCGCCCGTGGCACCGCTCAGGGCCGTCCGGCGTGTCGAGCACGACCGGACCTCTGGCGTGGCTGACGCCGAGCTTCGCCAGCGGCACGGCTTCACCGTCACAGCGCGGAGCCGCCATGAGCACGAGGCGACCACGCGCAGGGAGGTAGAGCTTGCGGAGGGTCACGCCGCCTTCCGCTTCACGGGCTACCTGGCGGTGACCGCGGATGACGAGGCCGCCCTCGCCGTCGCGTGCAGCCACCTCGAGCAGGCCGCCTTGCAGGCGCAGCTCGAGCTGCACCGCATGTACGGCGCCCAAGAGGAGGGTTACACATGCATACTGCCGACGGGCCGGGGGTGTGCGTGAGGCTGCCCGCTCATGAGTCAACGACCGCCCAGCTCGGGGCTGCGTACCCGTTCGCCGCGTCGCCTCCGCTTCCCACCAGGCGCGTGCTCATCGGACAGGACCTGGTGGGCGGCCCTTTCGCCCATGACCCCTTTGAGCTGTACGCGGCAGGCACTGTGACCAACCCGAACGTGACGGTGCTTGGCCAGATCGGGCGCGGCAAGAGCGCGCTCGTGAAGACTTACCTGCTGCGACAGGCGGCCTTCGGGCGACAGGTTGCCGTGCTCGACCCGAAGGGGGAGTATGGCCCGCTCGCCCGCGCGCTCGGCTCTCGCCCGATCACTCTGGCGCCCGGCGGCCAGATCCGTGTGAATCCGTTGGAGGGTCCCTCAGAGCCACACGGAATGGCCGTGGCAAGGCAGCGCCTCGTTCTCCTCGGCACGCTGGCCACGGCATGCCTGCGACGCCCGCTCTCGCCGCGTGAGCATGCGGCACTCGAACTCGCTCTCAGTGCTGCGACCCGTGCTCACCTGGAGCGGGGCGGCGGAGCTCCGATCCTGCCGGACGTCGTCCGGTCGCTCCTGAGGCCTCTTGCCGAATCGGCAAGGGTGGTGGGGACGACGAAGGCCGGGCTCGAGCTGGACGGCAGGGACGTCGGTCTCGAACTGCGTCGACTCGTCGAGGGGGACCTTGCGGGGATGTTCGACGGCCCGACCACGCCAGGCATCGACCCCGGGTCGGGAGTGCTGGTCGTCGACCTCTCAGCCGTGTACCACTCCGAAGCCATTGGCGCGCTCATGGTGTGCGCATCGGCCTGGCTTCAGGCGATGACGGCACGTAACGAGGCGCGCACGATCCTCGTCGTGGACGAGGCTTGGGCGATCCTGACCGAGCTGGCGGTGACCCGCTATCTCAGGTCATCTTGGAAGCTGGCACGCTCGAACGGGCTGGCGAACGTGGCCGTGTGCCACAGGGCGTCCGACCTCAAGGCGAGCGGGCCGGCCGGCAGCGAGCAGAGTCGGCTCGCCGAGGGCCTGCTCGCCGACTCGGAGACGGTCGTGTGCTACGCGCAGCCGGCCTCCGAGCTGCCGGCGCTGGCCGACCTGCTCGGCTGCTCGCAAGACGAGCTCGAGGTTCTGCCGCGTCTGCGCCGGGGCGTGGCGTTGTGGATAGTGGGAAGGCGCCGGTATCTCGTCGAACATCTTCTCGGTCCCGACGAGCGAGCAATCGTGGACACCGACGCACGCTTGATCGACAAGCGTGAGCCGTGAGGAAGGTTCGGCTCGTGGCGGGCGGGCGCACCCGGAAGTGAGCGGGCCGGCTCCTTCGCGTCGTGACCGTCGCACTCCGCGCCGTCCGGCCGCGACGAACAGGTCGTCGGCGGATCTGGCCGACCGTGATCGAAGAGCCCTTGTCGGCGCCGCTGCCTGTCTTGGCCTGTCGTGGTGGATCTGGCTTGCCGGAGGTCTCATGGCGCTCGTTACCCGCGGTCGATGGCAAGAGGTTCCTGCTGTCGAGGCACCCATGCTGCTCGTGAGGTTGATCGCCCATCCGAACGTGCCGCGCGAGGCTTGGCCGCCCTCGGTCCGAGCCAGCCTTCCCGGATCGAGAGCCACCGACGCCTGGCTCGTCGGCCTATTTCTCCTCGGCGTCGCGGCGGCGTCTTGGTTGGCATGGCACCGATCAAAGCGTCATGGCAGTCGAGGTGGCGCCGGCCTCAGTCGGCGCGCTCGAGCCGGGTCGTCGACGGCCGGCTCCCGAGGGTGGGCGCACGGGCGCGACCTGCGGGTGCTGCGAGTGCCGAAGGCCACGGGGGACAGAATCGTGCTCGGATCCCACGCTCGTCACTTGCTGGCGGCCGAGCCTCGTCACTCGGTCATGGTCGTCGGACCGACGCAGTCCGGCAAGACCTCGGGGCTCGCCATTCCAGCCATCCTCGAGTGGTCCGGACCTCTGTTGGCGACGAGTGTCAAGGCAGACCTGCTGTTGGCGACTCTCGAGTGGCGCAGATCGCTCGGTGACGTCCAGTTCTACGACCCGACGGGTGCGGTGGGCATCGCTGCCGACAACTCGCAGGCATCGGGATGGTCTCCCCTCGCCAAGGCCGGCACCTGGTCTGGCGCGAGACGCATCGCTTCGGCTCTCTGCTCGGTAGCGAGAGCCGGGGACGGGGGCATGGACGACGCCGGCTTCTGGTATGCAAACGCGGAGAAACTCCTGGCCCCGCTGCTGTTTGCTGCGGCGACGGCCGGGGCCTCGATGGCCGACGTGGTCAGGTGGCTGGACGAAGAGGAGACGACGGAGGTTCTCCTTGCCCTTGGACTCGCCGGCGTGCCCGAAGCTCTGCGAGCGGCCCGTGTCAGCCTCGGACGCGAGGAACGCCAACGTGCCTCGGTCTACGCGACGGCCGAGACGGTCGTCGCCGGTTTTGCCGACCCAGCGGTCGCGGCGTCAGCGGAGAGCTGTGAGATCGACCCCGCCCGCCTTGTCAGGGGCGGCGCCGGTTCCCTCTTCTGTTGCGCACCCGCCAGAGATCAAGAGCGCCTTGCCCCTGTCTTCACGGCCATCGTGCGAGAAGTGCTCGACGCGGCCTTCGAACATGCGGCATCGACGGGTCGGCCTCTCGACCCACCGCTTCTGGTCGTTCTCGACGAGGCGGCGAGCGTGGCTCCTCTCGGCGATCTGGACCGCGTCGTGGCAACGGCCGCCGGGCACGGCGTTCAACTGGTCACGGTCTGGCAGGACCTCGCGCAAGTCGAGTCGCGCTACGGCGGTCGATGGGCAACGGTCGTGAACAATCACCGCGCGAAAATCGTGTGCTCGGGAATCGCCGATCCGCTGACCCTTCAGCACATGGGCGCTTTGCTCGGAGATGAGGAGAGAGCCGAGCATTCCTGGACAGTTGGAGACGACGGCCGGCGCAGCCGCACCGAGGCCGTCAGCGTCCGGGCGCTCGCGCCACCGGGCTGGTTGCGCCAGTTGCCGCCCGGCGAGGCCGTGCTCGTCTACGGGAGCTTCCCGCCTGCGCGAATCGCCCTACGACCCTTCTTCGCCGACCGTGTGCTCGCGAGTCGCGTCGCGAGCGACGGAGCTCGGTGAGAGCGTCAGGTGCGAGGGCGGCGGTGCGCTCGGCCCAGGGACGTCAGTGAGCGCCTCATGGCTCGACTGGAGACAGCCTGGTGGGGACGCGCCGCGCCAGATTCACGGCGTGGTCTCCCAGGCGCTCGTAGAAGCGACCCACCAGCGCCAGTTCGATCGCCACAACGACCGGTGTCCCCGCCGCGACGAGCTCCGCGATGAACGACACATGCAGGTCGTCCATCTCGTCGTCCAGAGACACAAGTCGTTCTGTCGTGCCCCCTGCGTCGCTCCCGTAACTGTCCGCAGCGATGCGCCACATGGCGCAGGCGACCTCGCCCATGCGCTGGACGTATCCTCGCAGGCGGGCGGGTATTTCAGCGGGAAGATTGCGTGTCGCACGCCGGGCGACATGCTCGGCCAGGTCGCCGCTGCGCTCGAGCTCCGGGAGCATCCCGAGCACGGCCAACAGGTAACGCATCTCTGCCGGGTTCGTGGGGCGTTCCAAAAGGCGCGCCTGGACAGAGGCTTCGAGCTCTAGATAGAGGGAGTCGATGTCCGCGTCGGCAGCGACAACGACGCGGGCGGCCTCGTGGTCACCGCTCACCATCGCATGTGTCGCCCCCGCGACGGCGTTCTCCACGAGCGCGAACAGCTGGATCACCTGACGATCGATGAGTGCGGCGTCGATGAGCGCTTCGGCGTCGCATCGCACCGGGCTCAGGATCCGGTCCGAATCACCGGAGCGCACATTTCCGAGACGCCCGGCCGCCGGAACGTCCTCGGTCAGCTGAGGGCGGCCGGGATCGTTCTGTCCCTCGGCGCTGAGCGCCATGTGATCGTCAGGAAGCGCGAACTGCGCCATGGCGGTCACGGTACCTGTCTCCGGCGGACCTCGAAGCGAGAATCAGCCTCGGCGACAGGATCTCGCGAAGCTTTCATGCCGGCGAAGCCTTTTGGACACCTGGAGTTCGTCGTTTGTTCACTCTGGTCGCGTACGGTCGAAGTCAGTGGACAAGCGAGACGCGATGACAATTCTCAGCGGCCGTCGCCTCAGCCTCGTGGACTCCGCTCGTACCGGCCCTGGCCCGGGGTCGTGCGTCCTCATCCCCCTCGTCCTCGCAGCCACCCCCGACGCGCATCAGCCCCTAGTTGTGCGTCACCTCTCCAACTTTTGCGGTGCCGCCCGGATTGCCGGCCGGGCGGGCGAATGCGGCAAGGCGCCGGAGGGCGCACCTCCTCGGGACGCGGCATGACGGTATCGGCGGCCGTACGGGCGCACTCTGAGGAATCAGCCCTCCTCTTTCCTCGGAGCGTCCGTCGGCCGCCGCAGGCTCAATAGGCGAGCAGCGCTCGTGCCGCGGTGACTATGTCATCTGTCTGGGGAAGGATCGCCTGTTCCAGGGTGGGTTCGTAAGCAACGAACGTGTCCGAAGCGCCGAGTCTCGATATCGGCGCGTCCAGCTCCCTGAAGCACGCCTGTCCGGTCCAAGCGGCCACCTCCGCTCCGAAGCCGCCCGTCAGCACGTCCTCGTGAACCACAAGGAGACGAGCGGTTCGCTGGACGGATGACGCGACCGCCTCCTTGTCCCACGGGATCAGGGAGCGAAGGTCTATGACCTCGACATTCACGTCCTCAGCGGCGAGCTGTCCTGCGGCTTCGAGCGACTTGTGCACCGTTGCACCCCATGTCACGATCGTCAGGTCACTGCCACTGCGAACCGTCGCCGCCTTGCCGAGGGGGATCATGTGATCGGCCGGCGTGAGGGGGTCTCTGGCGTATTTCTGGCGAAGCAGGTGCTTGTGCTCCAGGAACAGCACGGGGTCCTCGCACCGGAACGCCGTGCGGAGCAGGCCGGCTGCATCGCTGGAGCGGGACGGCATGACGATGATGAGGCCTGGGACGTGGGTGAAGATCGACTCACCACACTGCGAGTGCCAGATGGCACCGCCGGTCAGGTAGCCGCCGATCGCGACCCGGATCACCAACGGCACGGTGAACCGCCCTTCGGAGCGCCACCGCATGGTCGCCGCCTCGGCTTGGATCTGCTGCATGGCAGGCCAGATGTAATCGAAGAACTGGATCTCGGCGCAGGGACGAAGCCCACGCAAGGCTTGGCCGACTCCGCGTCCGATGATGTTTGCTTCGGCGAGGGGCGCGTTGTAGCACCGTGCTGTCCCGAACTCCCGCTGGAGCCCGTGGGTGGTGCCGAACACCCCGCCTTTTCCTTCCACGCGGTCGACGATGTCTTCGCTGGCGTCGGCGACGTCCTGGCCGAACACGCGGATGCGTTCGTCTGACCTCATCTGCTCGAAGAGCACGAGTCGTATCGCTTCGCCCATGCCGACGAGCTTGGGGTCGTCCTCGCCCCCGCCCCCGACTGAGGTGCCCAGGTCCGGTCCCCGCCTCGGCTCCGGGATCACGGGCAGCGCCAGCACGTGGTCGGTCACACTCGCCGGGTCCGGTCTGCGGGAGCGGAGGACCTCCTGGGCGGTCGCGGCGATCGCAGACCGGACGCTCTCGCGGATCTCGGCGGTCTCGCCGGTCGTGAGCACGCCGGACTCGGTCAGCTCGTTCTCCAAGCGGAGTATCGGATCCCGCGTCGCTTCCTCCTCGAGGTCCTCGGTTGACCGGTACTTGGACTGGGTGTCTTGCGACGAGTGCGAGTACGGCCGGGTCACCGTCGCATGGATCAGGCAGGGACCTTGACCGGCGCGCACGCGGGCCACGGCCTCAGCAGCCAGTGACCTACAGGCGAAGTAATCGGTGCCGTCGACCTTGTAGACGGCCAGGCCGCGGAAGCCCTGCACGAGCTCTGATATGGGGGCCGGTGCCTGCTCGGATGCGGGCACCGAGATGGCCCATCCGTTGTCCTCCACGAGGTACACGACCGGCAGGTGCAGCTGGCAAGCGGTATTGAGGCTTTCCCAGAACTCTCCCTCCGAGGTGGCCCCCTCGCCGAGCGACACGTAGGTCAACTCGTCGGCTCGGGCGCTCAAGCCTGCAAGATCCCGCTGCACGATGTAGCGGGAGGCCTCGGCGCAACCGACGGCGGGGAGGCACTGGCTGCCCGTACAACTCGACTGCGAGACGATGTTGAGCGCCTTGTTGCCCCAGTGAGCCGGCATCTGACGACCCCCCGAGCTCGTGTCCTCGCTCGAGCCGACCGCTTGGAGAAGGATGTCGCGCGGCGTCACGCCGAGGGCCAGGACGAGCGCCTGATCCCTGTAGTAGGGGAAGAGCCAGTCATAGCCGGGACGGAGCGAGCGGGCAATGGCGAGTCCCAGCGCCTCGTGGCCGGCTCCGGCTATCTCGAAATAGACCCGGCTTTGTCGTTGCAGGGTGATCGCACGGTCGTCGAGGGCTCGCGAGGTGCACGCAAGCCGAAAGTCCTCTATGAGCTCGGAGCGGTCGATGCCGCGGTACCGGGACGGAGGCACCTTCGCCTGATCGGCGACTGCGGTCGCCGGCCCTTTTCCGGCCCGGTCCGGCAGTTCCCCAGCGGGCGCACGGTGGGCGGGAGAAGGGGCAGTCGTGCGCGTTGACTTCGTCAAATGGACCCACCCCCTTGCACTCGGTGCCACAACCATAAGGTGAGCCGACCCGTTCGCGTCGTATTGGCGGACGGCGACGGCCCCCCGGCTGGTCTGGGCGCTTCCGAGAGCCTCCGCCAGGCTCGCGGTCGCGAGCACAACACGCGGGCAGCCTCGCTCTAATCTCCCACTCGCACGAGCTGTAGTCTTCGTCGTTCGTGGGCTTGCCGAGGCGACCGAGGCAAGCGCCCGACCCCGAGCAGCGGGCGATGAGGCGAGCCATCTTGGCGGTGGTCTGCGTCTCGGCGCTTGTGATCAACGTCGACAACACGATCCTCAACGTGGCGCTTCCGACCCTGGTTCGCAAGCTTCACGCCACCTCGAGTGCACTGCAGTGGATAGTCGACTCCTACGCGATGGTCTTCGCAGGCCTTTTGCTGGTCGGAGGCAGCCTTGCGGACCGGTTCGGGCGCAGGCGCTTTTTCTTGATCGGTCAGGTCCTTTTCGCCGGCGCATCGACCGGCGCCGGGTTCTCCGGATCGGTCGGCTTTCTCATTGCGTGGCGCGCCGTGATGGGCATAGGCGCGGCGCTCACGATTCCCGCGTCCTTGTCGATCATCAACGACGTCTTCCGTGACCCAACAGGCAGGGCCCGTGCCATCGGCGCCTGGGCCGGGACCATCGGGCTCGGCATCGCGATCGGCCCGATCGCCGGGGGCCTCCTGCTGGCGAGGTTCTGGTGGGGCTCGGTCTTCTTGGTGAACGTCCCCATCGTCGTGGCAGGGTTCGTGGGGGCCCTTTTGCTCGTGCCCGATTCGAAGAACCCGGCGGCGGTGGAGCCTGATCCTGCTGGCGGTCTGTTGTCCATAGCCGGCCTGGGCCTGTTGCTCTGGGCCATCATCGAGGCTCCCACCGAGGGGTGGGCCTCCGGAGAGGTGATCGGCGTCGGGATTGCCAGCCTCGTCGTCCTCGCCACTTTCGTAGTCTTCGAGGCCCGCAGCCGACATCCGATGTTCAGATTGGGGCTGTTGTCCGATCGCCGTTTCTCAGTGGCCGCAGGCTGTGAGAGCTTCGCGACCTTCGGCCTGCTGGGGGCGCTGTTCGTGCAGACGCAGTTCCTGCAGTTCGACCTCAGTTACTCGCCCCTGCAGGCCGGGCTGCGTATCCTGCCGATCGCCGTGGTGCTCGTAGTGAGCGCCCCGTTGTCTCCTGTCTTGGCCCGCCTCGCCGGCGTCAAGCTCACGGCCGCAACCGGCCTCGCCGCCATCGCCGGTGGCTTGTGGCAGGTCTCGTCGGTGTCGAGCGCCGCCACGACCTATGCGGACGTGGTGCCAGGCATGCTGCTGATCGGCCTAGGAGCAGGCCTGCTGCTGCCGACTGCGACGAACTCAGTTGTCGGCTCTGTCCCTCAGGGCGACTCAGGCATCGGATCGGCAGCCAATGCCGTGGCCCTCCAGGTCGGCGGGGCGCTCGGTGTGGCCGTGTTCGGCAGCGTGCTGTCAACCCGGTACGAGGACCGCATGAAGGCGGCGCTCGCGGGCCGGCAGGTTCCCTCGGTCGCCTTGCACGCCATCCTGGGCTCGCTCGGCGGCGCACTCGGCGTGGCGGACCGGGCCGGCGGCGCGACTGGCGCCCTGTTGGCGGGCGCGGCGCGCAGCGCGTTCATGAGCGGCAACAAGGTGGCGCTCGCCGTCGGCGGGCTGGTCGCGGTTGTGGGCGCTCTCCTCGTGCTTGTGGGCCTGCCGTCCCGGCTGTCGCGATCCTCACCGGGACAACGAGCGGACCAGCGATAATCTGAGTCGCGGAACAGGTCCGTAGACGATCGGGGCGATGCGCGTGTACGAAGCCGCCCTGATGCGTCTAACCTGATGACAGTCCTCGAAAGGAAGGCAGGTGATCACCGGGATGCTTGCCGATCTCATTGGTCCCGACAGCTTGATCGTGATTGCAGTCGTCGTCGTCGTGCTCCTATTTGGAGGCTCACGGCTTCCCAAGCTCGCTCGTGGGCTCGGCAGCGCGTCCCACGAGTTCAAAAAGGGCATGGAGGAGGGAGACCCGGACAAAGGTGGCGACTCGTCCTCCAAGGGCGACGACAAGACGTCCGGTCCGGTTCAATCGAACTGAGCTACTCCGCGACACATCCTTAGGCAATGGCATCGAGCGGGTCTTCGCGTCGGCAAGTCCCCTTCGGTGGGCACCAGCTCGCCGAGTACGCTCTCGCAGCTGCTCTAGTCGTCGTGGGCGTGCACATGGGGGGCCGTCCGGCGGTAGTCCTGTCGGTAGCCGGCGGAGTGGTCGGCGCCTTCGCTTTTGTCACCAAGGGCCCGCTCGGGGCGCTGAGGATCATTCCCCGGCGGTTGCACGTGTACCTCGACCTCGCGCTTGCCGGCGCGTTCGCCGTGTCGCCGCTCCTTTACGTGCACGACCTGCAGATAATCGCAGTCGTCTTGAGCGAGGCCGTGGCTGTCCTGCTCGTGCGCATGTCGCTCACGACCGAGATCGTCCCGCGGCCGCGGCCCAGCCGGCGGGGAGCGCCCGCGGGTGTCGGCACCTCTAGCCCACCGGGGGGCGCCGAGGCGGTCTCCACGGCTGCCGCCACGGCAGGGCGCGTCGTCGGATCTGCGGTGGCCAGGGTTCGCGGTTCAGACGCACCTTTGGTGGCCGCACGCGGACTCGGCCGAGCGACCGGCCAGGCGCGGCGCCTCGGGCGCGCAGCTCGCGCGGCAAAGGAGGCGAAGAGCTCGTCCCAGTCCGTCGGGGTACCTCCGGGCTCACCGACGCCGTCCAGTTGATGCCTGAGGCTCCCGCCTCGGCCTGTCCCGTCTAACGGTCCTCCGGGGGCGGACACCGCCCTGGCGCAGAGCCCCTGTCAGGTGTTGAGCCGCAGCTCAGGCGGGCCGGCGGGCAGCCCCCGCATGTTCTGACAGCCCCGCAGCCGCGTCTTGGCGCTTTTTGACCGGCGCGCGAATTATTTGGCTAGAGTCTTCGGCCAGTGGGGATTCCGGGGGTCGTCAAACTGAGGCGTAACGCGCGCTTTTTGCTGCTCAGCGCACTCGCGCTCGGGCTCGGCGGCTGCAGTTTGCCCACCTTCGGGGCCTTCCGCGGTGCCACGAGCCAGGGCCAGACGGAGTTCAAGCTGTGGTCCTGGATGACGATCGCCGGTCTCATCGTTGCAGTGATCGTCTGGGGTCTGATCCTGTGGGCGGTGATCGCCTACCGCCGCCGAGACCCGGACAGGATCCCGAGGCAGTTTCACGACAACTTGCCTGTTGAGATCATCTACACGGCCATACCGCTCATAATCGTCGGCGTCATCTTCTTCTACACGGTCAAGGCGGAGAACAAGATCGACGCTCTAGCCCCCCACCCCGCTGTCACCATCAAGGTAACGGGATTCCAATGGGGCTGGAGCTTCAGCTACCTCAACTCGGCAGGAAAGCAGATCGCGCTGGTCGAGACCTCACAGTCACGGCCGCCCGTGCTCGCGGGCAACCCCACGTCGGCCGAGTACCCGCAGTTCGTCCTGCCCCTCGGCGAGACCACACAGATCGTGCTCGTGTCGGCAGACGTAGTGCACGGCTTCTACATTCCGGCGTTCAACTTCAGCCGCTATGCGCTGCCCGGTGTGACGAACAACTTCGACTTCACCCCCGTCCGCACGGGTGTTTTCGCCGGGCATTGCGCGCAGTACTGCGGTCTTTACCATGCCGAGATGCTCTTCAGCGTGCGCGTGGTCAAGCCCGGCGCTTTCCAGGCGTGGTTGAGCTCCGAGTCCGCCGCGGGGCTGGCAGCATGACACTTGTCGCCGAGCGGCCGGCAGTGTTCGAGGAGGGTCCTCCGCACGAACACGAAGCCGGTCCTTCCGGGTTCTTGAAGTGGGTCACCTCGACGGATCACAAGGTGATCGGCAAGAACTACACAGTCACCGCGCTCATCTTCTTCCTCATGGCCGGTGCCATGGCCCTCTTGATCCGAGCGCAGCTCGCGAACCCGGACAGCACCTTGTTGTCGCAGCACACCTACAACGAGATGTTCACCATGCACGGCAGCTTGATGATCTACCTGTTCGTCGGGCCCGTCGCGTTCGGCGGGCTCGCCAACTACATCGTCCCGTTGCAGATCGGCGCGCCGGACATGGCCTTTCCGAGGCTCAATGCGCTGTCGTACTGGCTGTACCTCGGTGGCGGTTCGCTCATGATGATGGGCTTTTTGACGACCGGGTCGGCTGCCGACTTCGGCTGGGTTGCCTACGCGCCTCTCTCGAACTCCATCAACACCCCGGGCGCCGGACCGGATCTTTGGATCGTCGCCCTCATACTCACGGGGTTCTCGGCGATCTTCACCGGGGTCAATCTGGTCACCACGATCTACTACCTGCGGGCCCCCGGCATGACCATGTTCAGGATGCCGATCTTCACCTGGAACATGCTCGTGACCGGCATCCTCATCCTGATCGCCTTTCCGGTGTTCACGAGCGCCCTCGTACTGCTCTGGTGCGATCGGCACCTCGGGGCCCACATCTTCGAGGTCTCAGGCGGCGGGGTGCCGGTTCTCTGGCAGGACCTCTTCTGGTTCTTCGGCCACCCGGAGGTGTACATCCTCGCCCTGCCGTTCTTCGGGATCGTGACCGACGTGATCGCAGTGTTCTCCCGCAAGCCGATCTTCGGTTACCGCGGCATGATCTTCGCGACGATCTCGATAGCTGCCCTGTCGACGAGCGTTTGGGCGCACCACATGTTCACGACCGGTGTGGTCCTTCTGCCCTTCTTCAGCTTGATGTCCTATCTGATCGCCGTGCCGACCGGGATCAAGTTCTTCAACTGGATCGGCACGATGTGGCGCGGCTCGGTGAAGTTCGACACCCCGATGCTGTTCTGCATCGGCTTTCTCGCGACGTTCCTGATCGGTGGGGTAAGCGGGATCTTGTTGGCCTCGCCGCCGGTGGACTTCGCCACGCACGACACGTACTTCGTGGTCGCCCACTTCCACAGCGTCGTCATGGCCCTGGTGATGGGGGCCTTTGCCGGGTTCTTCTACTGGTACCCGAAGATGACGGGCCGGATGCTCCGCGAAGGTCTCGGCAAGGCGTCGTTCTGGCTGATGTTCATCGGCACGAACGTCACCTTCGACCCGCAGTACCTGCTGGGGCTCAAGGGCATGCCGCGACGGATCGCGGAGTACGCGGCGAGCGACGGGTTCACGACCCTCAACCGGATCTCGAGCGCCGGAGCGGTGCTCTTGTTCCTCGCCGTGCTGTTCTTCCTCATCAACGTGGTCGTGTCGTATTTGAAGCCGATTCCGGCGGGCGACAACCCCTGGGACGCGTTCACACTGGAATGGGCGACGACGTCTCCCCCGCCCCATCACAACTTCCTGAGGATCCCGCCCGTGCGGTCCACCCGACCGGTCTGGGACTACAACCACCCCGAGAGCGGGATTCTCGAGCACGCAAAGCCAAGGAGTGGTCTCGTCGCGTCGGCAGGCGGAGGCACCGTGCTGCTGCAGGACGTCCGGCTGGACGGACCCGACGCCTCGGACCCAGGGGATCCCGACCGATGAAGAACGAGTCCTATGTGCTGCTTTTCGTCGGCATCTTCTTCGGGTTTGTCGGCCTCGCCTACTGGCTGATGAGCCACGAGGACGCCGGCAGCATCATGCTGCTCGGGACGTTCCTCCTCGGCAGCGTGCCGGGCGGCTACTACCTCTGGTGGTCACGGAGGATGGCCCCGAGGCCGTCGGACGATCCGAAGGCCTCCCTCGATGACGGGGCAGGCGTCGTAGGGGCGTTCCCCGGCAGCAGCATCTGGCCCTTCGTGCTCGGCCTCGGCGCCACCTTCGTGGGCTTGGCGCTCGTGTTCGGCGCTTGGACACTGGCCGTCGGCCTGTTCCTGGCTATCGCGGCTCTCGTCGGGGTCGTCTACGAGAGCCGCCGCGGCGGCTTGGTCTAACCCAGTTCCCTGCCCTGGCCTGCGGCAGGGCCTGCTGGGGGATCAGAACTCCCGGCCTGAGGGCGCCGTCGGCCCACTCGAAGCGCGAAGCGCACAACGAACACGACGAGCACGGCCATCAGTAGCAGGAAGATCCCGAAACCGAAGTCGAAGGCCACACTCACCTGCGGCCTCCCGGGTCCTTGTTCTTGAGAGGGTCATCCGACGTCACCCGGACCAGACCTTCTTGTACCAGGCTCACGACCAGGCGACCCTCTTGGTCGAAGATGAGCCCTCGCGCCAGGCCCCGGGCGCCATAGGCGTTGGGAGAGTCCTGGTCCACGAGCAACCACTTATCGGCGCGGAAGGGTCGGTGGAACCACATGCAATGGTCCAGGCTGACGACCATGGTCGTACCTTCTCTCCAGCGGATCTCGTGAGGCTTGAGCACCGAGTCGATGATCGACATGTCCGAGGCGTAGGCGATCACGGCCGCATGCAGCAGGGGATCGTCGGCCAGTTCCCCGTCCGCCCGCACCCACAACCGCTGACGGTTATCCGGGCTGGTCGCAGGCAACCAAGGAAGATCGCCGATGTAGCGCTGATCGATAGGTCGTGGCCGGCCCACCACGAACCAGTCCGGCAGCTGGTCGAGATAGGGCTCGAGCCGTTCGCGAACTGTCGGCAGCTCGTCCGGGCGCGGAACCTCTGGCATCTCCGCCTGGTGGGCCAAGCCCGGACCCTCGTCGAGGTGGAACGAGCACTGCAGATTGAAGATTGCACGGCCGTGCTGGATCGCAACCACGCGCCTGGTTGTGAACGACCGGCCGTCGCGGATGCGATCGACCTCGTAGAGGATAGGCGCCGTCGGATCTCCAGGGCGAAGGAAGTACGAATGGAGGGAATGAACCCGGCCGGAGTCGACTGTCCGCCCGGCGGCGACGAGCGACTGGGCGGCCACCTGGCCACCGAAGACACGCAGTCGGGTCTCGTCGAGGTTCTTGCCACGGAAGATGTTGACCTCGATGGCTTCGAGGTCGAGCAGTTCGACCAGCTGGCTCAGGGCCTCTGTCACGGATCAGACGATAGACTTCCCTCATGGCCTCGTTAGTGAGCCGGGTTGTCGCGTTCCGGCGGTCGGAGCACTTCAGGCGAATGTGGAAATACGCCTCGGTCTCGATCGTGTCGACGATCGTGTCCCAAGTCGTGCTCTTTTCGACCTACCACATTTGGAAAGTCGGATCGGCGATGGAGTGCAATGTCATCGCCACGGCCGTCGCCTCCATACCGGCTTACTATCTAAACCGGACATGGACCTGGGGCAAGACGGGCCGTTCGAACGTCTGGCGGGAGGTCGTGCCCTTCTGGACGATCTCGTTCACCGCCATGGTGCTCTCGACCGGTGCGGTCGGTATTGCCGCCCACAACGCGGACCGGATAGCGAGCGGATCCCTCGCTCGCGCGCTGATAGTCAACGGCGCCAACCTGCTCACCTACGCCTGCATCTGGACGGCTCGGTACTTCATCTTCAACCGCTACCTTTTCGGAGCAAGGACCCAGGTTGGTTCCGGGAAAGAGCAGGTCGAGTTGACTCCTGAGATCGCGGTGCCCGCCAACGGCGATGCCGGCGTGTTCGCGCCGGGGGCGCCCACGCTCGTGGTCAGCGAGGCCGTCGAACCGGTTCGTGACGTTCGCTGACCGCGTGATTGCCGCGGAGGCGAGCCCGGGCCGGCTCACCTGGGGGGATCGTTAGTTGCCCCGGGGCCTTGTTGCCGCTCGCGCCGGCGGGTCACGAGCGCGGCCACCCAGCCTGCCAACACGGCGAACAGTGCCAGTGAGACTGTCGGCACATCGCCGAAGCGGTTGTACAGCGTGACCCCGTTGCGCAGCGCCACGTCGACATTCAGCACCGCCGAAACCGACAGGGGGGTCTGTTCGAGCACGTCGCCTCGGTTGTCGATGACAGCTGAGTAGCCCGTCGGCGCCGCCTGCAACAGGTCGCGGCCCTCCTCGATCGCTTGCAGACGGGAAGCCGCGATCTCCTGGGCCGGCGCCTGCTCGCTCGAGTACGAGGAAGTGTTGGTTGGGACCAGGATGACCTGACCGCCGGCCCTCACGCCCGAGCGCCCGCGGTCGGGAAAGAAGACCTCGTAGGACACGAGCACGGCGACAGGTCCCGCCGGCGTCGCCATGAGCCCGCTCCCGCGTCCGGCGATGGCGTCGCGGGGAACCGCCGCGAGATTCGCAAAGTGGGCGAAGAAGGATCTCCACGGGACGTACTCGCCGAAGGGGACCCTGTGAACCTTCTCGAAGGTTGCGACAAGGGACCCGGAAGGCCCGTAGGCCACGATCTCGTTCCGGAACCTGGTCGCTCCGACGGGCCAGGTGACACCGGCGAAGAGCGTCGTGTGCAGGCGGCGGGCGATGCCGGAGAGCTGAGCAGCCTCCGGCGAGCCTTCGAGCGGCTGGCCGAGGGCCACGACGTCCTCCGGCCACAGCACGAGACCTACCGGAGGGCGAACCAACGCGTTCTCCCTCAGCGCGGCGGCGTAGACGACCGACGCCGGGACCTGGAGATCGGAAAGACCGCGCCGGCCACCACCTTGCACTATGGCTGCGCTCAGCGTCCGGATCGGAGGCCCGCCATCGGCGGCGAACCCGCCCCAGACGGCGAGAGCGACCACGACGCTAAGGCTGAGCGAGCACCCGACCAGAGCGGCCCGCGGAAAGCCACCCGTCTGTCGTCGTCGGAACCACGTGACGGCGAGCTCGCCGAGGGAAACGCCTGCGAGGTAGGTGACGCCGACCAGCAGGACCGTGCCACCAAGGCGAGCCGTGCCGACGAGTGGGCCGTTCACCTGGCCGAGCGCGATCCCGCCCGGTGGCACGCCGCCGAAGGGCCAACGCTCACGTACCCATTCAGCGAGCGTCAGCAACCCCGCCAGGGCGGGCACGCGGGCCGGACCGGCTGGGAGAAGGACGCAGGCGATCGCGAACATTGCCGAGTGGATGATGATCAGGCCGGCATAGCCGAGGAACGTGAACTTGTCGGCCCAGGCGAGACCTATGGCGAATTGACCGGCCCCCGCCAGGAATCCGGCTGCCGCTCGTGTGCCGATCGGCCGGTCTCTCACTGCCCAGGCGAGAAGCGCCACTCCGACGATGGCAAGAGGCCACAGCCCGAAAGGTGGCAGCGAAAGCGCCACGAGGACGCCACCGACGAGCGAGGCGGACCACGCCACGACCCGTTCCGTATGACTCACCGGCTCAGGCGATCGCGAACCTCCACCGCGGCTCGCTCGCCGGTCGTCAGGCATGCCGGGATGCCGATCCCGCCCAGTGACGGGCCCGCGAGTGCGAGCGCAGGTAGCTCGACGAGAGCCGCTCGGGCGCGTTCGATCTTGCGGAGGTGCCCTGGCAGATACTGCGGGAAGGCCCGCGGCCAGCGCTGCACCAGGCTGGAAAGGGGCGGTGTCGATGTGCCGATCAGTTCTCGCAGGTCCTCGAGTACCGCCTGTACGAGCTGCTCGTCCGACATCGACGAGGGGCGTTCGTCGCCGTAGCGGCCGGTCGAGGCACGGATCACGACTTCGCCGGGCGATGCCGTATACGGCCACTTGGCAGAGAGGAAAGAACAGCCCGTGACGATCCGGCCCTCGCAGCGAGGGGTAAGGAAGCCACTTCCCGCCGGCAGCGCTTCGATCGCATCGACGGGCCAGGCGAGTGTGACAAGGGCGACGCTCGAATGTGGGATCGAACCGAGCTCCGCTGCTGCGACGGGGGAGCTGTCGACGAGCAACCGGGCGGCCACGTACCCGGGGGCTGCCAGCACCACGCCGTCTGCCACGATCTCACCCGCGGCTGTTTCGAGCTCGTAGCGGTCCTTGACCCGCCGTAGGGCGGTGACGGCCGTACCCGTTCGAAGCTGTGCACCCCGCTTGTTCACGTCCGCCACGAGCTCGTCGACCATGCGGCCGAGTCCATCCCGTATCCCGAGGAAGAATGGCCGGGGCTTGGCGCCGGTGCTTGGTGGCGGCCTCGGGGTATTCCGGGTAAGCAGCCTCAAAGCTCGCGTCACGCTGCGGTGGCCGACAAGAGCCTGTGCCACCTGGGGTGCCACGACGACTAGCGACAGTTGGTCGAGGCCTCCGGCGTTGATGCCTCCCAACAAGGGGTCCACGAGGCGCTCGACGAGTTCGCGGCCAAGACGCGTCTCGAGGATCGAGGCGGCGCTCCACTCGGGACCTTGGCGATCCGTGAAGACGGTCCTGTCTTGATCGGAGCGACCCGGCACGGCAAGCCCAAGGCTCGAGGCCGAGATCGGCGGCCCCAAGGCGAGAAGGTCGAGGGCGGCTCTGGCGAGGCCTCGCCCGCTCACGATTCGCGACCGGGCGAGGGCCACGAGATCGGGGGGCAAGCCGAGGACGAGCCCTGCCGGCAGGGGGCGCAGCCGTCCCCGCGATACCACCGAGGCCGAGCTTGTCGCCGGTGCCAGGAGATCATCGCCGAGCCCGATCTGGTCGCACAGCTCAGCAGCGCTCGTGTTCCGCGTCAGGAAATTGTCAGGGCCGAAATCGAGAGAACGGCCCCGGAACTCACCGGAGAGGATCTTGCCTCCGAAGCGTTCGTCGGATTCGAGCACAACGGTTTCGATGTCGGCTTCGTCACCGGCTCGGCCCGAGCTGTCCTTGAGCTCCCTGGTGACAGGGGGGGCACCGGTGAGGACACGGGCTGCGGCGAGCCCGCTGATCCCACCGCCGACGACGGCAACGAGCCGGCTCATGTCCCTACAGCTCCTCGGCACGGTCGATGACGAGATCCGCCAGCGCGGCACAGATTCTCGGATCGGCGTTCAAGGACCCGGTTCGAGCGAAGGCGACGCTCACCTCGGCGGCCACTCGGCTCGCCTCGATGTCGAGGTCGTAGAGGATCTCGAGGTGATCCGACGTAAAGCCGGCCGGGCAGACCACGACCGCCTCGACTCCTTCATCGGGCAGGCCCCTCAACCTCTCGAGGATGTCCGGTCCCAACCAGGGCTCCGGAGTCCGTCCCGCGCTCTGCCAGCCGATGTCCCAGCGTGCGAGACCCGACGCGGAGGCCACCAGTTCACCGGTGCGCCGCAGCTGATCGGCGTACGGGTCACCGTCGGAGACGACGCGCAGCGGGAGACTGTGCGCGGTGACGAGTAGGAGAAGCTTCCCGTTATCAAGGGCGTCGCTTCCGATCTGGCCCAGCGAGGAGAGCGCGCCGGCGACTCGTTCGGCAAGAAGCTCGATGAGCACCTCGTGGTCGTGCCAGCTCTCGACGAACGAAGCGGGCATGTTGGCCTCGGTCGCTCGTTCTCGCACACGAGACACGTACTCTCCGATGCTGCCTCTCGAGTAGTGCGGTGCGAGGACGATGCCCACCAGACCGTGGACGCCCTCAGCGGCCAGAGCGTCGACAGCGCTCTCGATGTGGGGGTCGGAGTGCTTGTTGCCAAGGAAGCACAGGTAGCGGCCGGGAGACCGCAGCTCCAGTTGCTGTTGGATCCCGGACACCTGCTCGGCAGTGTGCCGCGAGAGGGGAGACGTTCCGCCTATCGCCTCGTACCGCCTTGTCAGGTCGGCCAGCTGTTCGGCACTTGGCGGACGCCCGCGGCGCACATCGGTGTAGAAGGTCTCGATCTGTCCGGGTGAGGGAGGGGTCCCATACGCCATGACGAGGACCCCGGTTCGTCTCGAGGAAGGTCCCATCACCCGGCAGTCTCATCCGAGAAAGTGCCTGGTCTCCAGTCGTGCACCGTCTCGACGACCCGAGCGAGCACTTCGGGATCGGTCTCGGGCAGGACGCCGTGCCCGAGATTGAAGATGTGCCCCGGCTTGCCGGCTGCGTCCTCCAGTATCCTGATCGCCTCCTTGACCACCACGGCGACCGGGGCGAGACAGATGGCGGGGTCCAGATTGCCCTGCACGGCTTTTCCTGCCCCGACTCGCTCACGGGCCACCGAAAGTGGAACACGCCAGTCGACACCCACGACGTCTGCTCCCGCCTCGGACATGAGGCCCAGCAGCTCGCCGGTGCCGACGCCGAAATGGATCCTGGGCACGCCGAGATCCTGCAGTCCTTCGAGCACCTTGCGAGAAGCGGGCAGGGCAAAGGTCGCGTAGTCCGCCGGGGACAGTGCTCCCGCCCAGCTGTCGAAGAGCTGGACTGCAGAGGCACCCGCTTGGACCTGGGCTCTCAGCGTTGCCAGGGCGATGTCAGCGAGACGGTCGACGATCCCGTGCCACAGCCCGGGGTCACCGTGCATGAGGGCTTTGGTGCGGGCGAAGTTCCGCGAAGGCCCCCCCTCGATGAGGTAGCTCGCGAGTGTGAAGGGAGCGCCGGCAAAGCCGATGAGGGGCACGTCCGACTCGCCAAGCACCAGTCGGATCGTCTCGAGCACGGGCGCGAGATCGGCCTCGGGCTCGAGGGGGCGAAGGCGCCTCAGGTCCTCGTCACTGCGGAAGGGCCGGTCGATCACTGGTCCGCGTCCCGGCACTATCTCGACTCCGACACCGATGGCGGCGAGGGGGACGACGATGTCGGAGAACAGGATGGCTGCATCGACGCCGTAGCGGCGCACCGGCTGAAGTGTCAGCTCGGCCGCAAGTTCGGGGTCGGCGATGGCGGCCAGGATGTCGCCGTCTGCGCGCAAGCGACGGTACTCAGGGAGGGACCTGCCGGCCTGGCGCATGAACCACACCGGCGTCCGCTCAACTGATGTGCACCGGCACGCCCTGAGGAAGGGAGAATCGAACGCCCGCACGGCAAGACAGTATCCCGGCCTTCGGACCGGCCAGATTCGTTGCACCAGCCGCTAGATTCGGGCGCGTGTTTCGGCTAGAAAGTACGCCGTGAGCGACGCAGTGGTACTGCCGCGCCCGCACAGCCGACAGCAGCCGGGGGGGCCCCAGTTGCTCGCCGTTGGCGTCGTCGTCTGGCTTGGCTCGGAATTCATGTTCTTCAGCGGCCTTTTCGCCGCCTTCTTCACGATCCGCGCCCACAACATGCCTTCGTGGCCGCCGGCAGGGACCTTCCCGCCCGGAACGCACCTAGACACGATCCAGGCCCTGATCTTCACCTTTGTGCTTCTCGCCTCCAGCCCAACTTTTCAATTGGGCGTGTGGGCGCAAGAACGCGGAGAGTACAAGAAGGCCCGTAACTGGATCATCACGAGCTTCATCCTTGGCGCCGCCTTCTTGGGGAACCAGGCCTATGAATGGAAGACACTTCCTTTCCGGCCGCACACCAACGCTTATGGCTCGCTCTTCTACATCATGAGCGGTCTGCACGGGCTTCACGTACTGCTCGGGCTGGTCGCCATGATCGCCCTGCTCGGACGTCTCGCGGGTTCGATCAAGGGCGGCGACCCGGGTGAGACGGCCGTCTTCCAGGCAGTCAGCTACTACTGGCACTTCGTCGACTTCGTCTGGATTGGGCTGTTCAGCGCCCTGTTCCTGCTCTCGTGAGCACATCCCACGCCTTGTGGCGGCGTGTGCTCTTCAGCTTCGCGCTCCTCGTGTCTGCGAGCTTCGTCGGGGTGTTTCTGCTCGGCGGGGGACGCGGCGGGGTTTCCGGTGTCGCAGTTTCGAGCGGAGTCAACGCCGCCAGCCTGACGAGCAAGGACAGTCCCACGCAAGCGAGTCAGCTTGCTCTGGGCCACACCTTGTTCGTGGAGAATTGCTCGAGCTGTCATGGGATCGACGCCGAGGGGGGCAACCGGGCGCCGCCGCTTCTCGGTGTAGGCGGCGCGACGGTGGACCTATGGCTCTCGAGTGGGTGGATGCCGCTCGCAGAGCCCACGGCCGAGCCCGAGCGGAAACCTGCGAAATTCGACCGGGCCGAGGTTCTCGACATCGTGCGGTACGTGACTTCGCTGGCCCCGTCGTTCGGCAATCCGGGGGTTCCTTTCGGGCTTGACATATCCCATGCGAACGTGGCCGAGGGCTTCAGCCTCTTTGCCCTCAACTGTGCGCCTTGCCACACCATCACAGGTGCCGGAGACGCTCTTGCCGATGGCATCCAGGCGCCGTCGCTGCACGGTGTCACCAAGACGATGGTCTGGGAAGCTGTCCGCACCGGACCCGGCAACATGCCGCGTTTTGGGCCGGGGACGCTGTCGCCCTCACAGGTCGTTGACGTCGTGGGCTATGTCGTGAAGAACATCCAGCATCCTTACAGTCCCGGCGGGCTCGCTCTCGGGGGTGTCGGCCCGGTCGCGGAGGGCTTCGTCGGTTTGTTCGTCGGCGTTGGTGCCTGTCTTCTTGCAGCGCTCTGGGTCGGCGACCGCACCGAGACCGAGGAGAACGAGGGACACGACGGCGCCGGCGGCCACGACGGCACCGATAATCCCGACAGCGCCGGGCACGGGCCCAGAGGAGACGACCAACACGAGCTCGCAGATGCCTGACGAGTCTGACGCCACCGGCGGGTTGTCGCCTCGGGACGACCCGGATCACCGGGTGAGGATCCCCGTCACGTCACTGCGGGCCGACGCGCCGCAATTCCAGATCGCCGCGAAGAACCCGCGTCGAGCCGAGATCGTGGCGAGCTCGGGCTTCCTGCTGGCGGCCGCCGGCTTTGCCGGCTTCGGCGCGGCCTATTGGCAGAACTGGTCCAATTTCTGGCTCGCGCTCACGTTCTCCGTAGGTTTTGCCGGGCTCGGGTACGGGATGGTCGTGTGGGGCCGGTACCTGATGCCGAGAGGCCCCTTCTCGGAGTCCCGGCACCGACTCGCGCCGACAGCTGTGGAGCGTGAAGTGTTCGTCCAGGACTTCGCGATTCGAGGGAAGGTGGCAGTCGAGCGTCGGGGCTTCCTCCTCAAGACTCTCGGCATCGCATCGGGCATCTTCGGTGTCGTTCTTTCCTTCCCGCTCCTGCGCTCGCTGGGCCCGCTCCCGAAAAAGACGCTCACCCAGACCGCCTGGCGACGTGGCTCGTATCTCGTCGACATCACCGGTCGCAAGATCAGCACAAGTGACCTCGAGGTGGGCGGTTTCATAACGGTGTTCCCGGAGACCGACATCGGCGGCGCCTATTCCCAGACCATGCTGATCCGCGTCGACCCTCCACCCGCCAGCGGTTACCTCACACCCCCGCCCCAGTTCGCCAAGCAGCGGGCGACCTGGGCGCCGCAGGGCTACATCGCCTTCTCGAAGGTGTGCACCCACGCCGGCTGCCCGGTGGGCCTGTACGAAGAGCTCACCAAGCAGATGCTGTGCCCCTGCCACCAGTCGCTGTTCGACGTCACCGACGCCGCTATTCCCATCTTCGGCCCTGCGCCGCGGCCCTTGCCTCAGCTGCCGCTCTACATCGATGACGAGGGCTTCTTCCGTGCCCAGGACGGCTACGACGAACCCGTAGGGCCGGGCTACTGGGAGCGCGGCAATGATTGACGCGCTTTTCAACTGGTTCGACGAGAGGCTCGGCATCTCGGGCTCGGGCCGCAAGATGCTCAACAAGATCTTTCCCGACCACTGGTCGTTCCTGATAGGCGAGATAGCCCTCTACTCGTTCATCGTGCTACTCGGAACTGGCGTCTTCCTGACCCTCTATTTCGTGCCGTCGAGCAAGGACATCGTCTACGAGGGCCCGTACGCCCCGCTACGCGGACAGATCGTCTCAGAGGCGTTTGCCTCGACGCTGAAGTTGAGCTTTGCCGTCCGCGGTGGCCTGCTCATGCGCCAGATGCACCACTGGGCAGCGAACATCTTCGTGGGCTCGATAGTCGTGCACATGCTCCGCATTTTCTTCACCGGAGCATTCCGTAAGCCCCGCGAGCTCAACTGGATCGTGGGCTCGACTCTTCTCATCCTCGCGATCTTCAACGGTTTCCTCGGCTACTCGCTCCCCGACGACCTCGTCTCGGGAACGGGCATCCGTATCTCGTTCTCGATCGTGGAGTCGATACCGCTCATCGGCAGCTATGCGGCCTTCTTCCTTTTCGGCGGCAACTTCCCTGGCAACGCCATCATCCCGAGATTCTTCATCCTTCACGTGCTGATCCTTCCTGCCGTGATCGTGGGACTCCTGAGCGCCCACCTCGGCATGCTCGTGCGCCAGAAGCACACGCAGTTCCCAGGACCCGGCAATACGCCCCGCAACGTTGTCGGCGCGCCCCTGTGGCCGACATTCGTCGCCAAGACAACGGGTTTCATGTGCCTGACGGTCGCGGTGACCGGCCTTCTCAGCGCCTTTTTCCAAATAAACCCCGTCTGGCTCTACGGTCCCTATGTCCCTTACAAGGTGAGCTACGCGGTGCAACCGGACTGGTACATGGGCTGGCTCGACGGGGCGCTTCGCATCATGCCGAGCTGGGAGATCGTGGGCTTCGGCCACATGATCCCCAACGTGTTCTTCCCCGCGATCCTGCTCCCGGGCATCACTTTCGGTGTCCTGCAGGCGTGGCCATTCATCGAGGCGAGAATTACTCACGACCACGCGGAACACCAGATCCTGGATCGTCCGCGTGACCGGCCGAAACGGACCGCGTTCGGCGCTGCGGTGTTCTCGTTCTACTTCGTGCTGTTCGGGGCAAGTTCCACAGACGTCCTCGCCAACTACCTGTCAATCTCACTGAATGTCGTGCTGACGTCGTTCCGTTACCTGGCAGTCGGAGTGCCAGTGGTCGTGTTCGCGGTCACGTATCGGATCTGCAAGGAGATGCAGCGCGTGCCAACGGCAGGCAAGCGCAAGCGCGCCAACGTGGTACTCAGATCGGCCGAGGGGGGTTACTCGACCGTCCCTGCCGAACAACGCCCGGGCGATGCCGTCCCGAGAGTGGAACCGTTGCCGCTCGACGAGGACATACAGTTCCTCCCTGCGTTGGCCGGCGCCCCGCGTGCGGGCAACGGTTCTCCGGAAGAACAGGCACCGGAACCGCCCGCCGAGCAGAGCGATGGCGGCCGCCGGGGTGGGGTGTTCACGATTCCCCGCGTCTACCGCTGAGCCCTCGGAGCCGAGACTCCCAGGAATAGTGGCCGAGCTGTGCCTGTTGGCTGCCCTATGACGGTCGCAGTCGTGGCTAGCGCGTTCGGCGGGCCTGACGCCCTGTCCGTAATAGACGAGGCCGTAGGAGAACCGAAGCCCGGACAGGTCCTTCTGGAGGTAAGGGCTGCGGGCACCAACCCCGTCGACTACAAGATGTACAGCGGCGCATACGGGAGAGACGCGGCCCAATTACCCATTCACTTGGGCTATGAGGCCGCCGGTGTCGTGAGCGCGCTGGGCAGTGGCGACGTCGAAGGGCCGGTTGGGCCTATACACGTCGGCGACGAGGTCATCGCCTACCCGGTGAGCGGCGCCTACGCGGCCCAAGTCGTCGCGCCGGCTCAAAGCGTCGTACCCAAGCCGTCGACACTTTCTTTCGAGCAGGCTGCCGGACTCCTTCTGGCCGGCACCACGGGCGCGCACGCCCTCCACGTCACCGGCATCGGGTCCGGCGACACAGTGGTAGTGCATGGAGCTTCTGGCGGCGTCGGCCATGTGACTGTCCAGCTCGCCCGCAACGCGGGAGCTCGTGTCATAGCCACGGCAAGTCAGTCCGCCCACGCTTACCTCCGCGAGCTTGGCGCGGAGACGGTCGCATACGGTGACGGAGTGCTGGAGCGTATAGCAGACCTCGCTCCTCTCGGAGTGGACGCGGCGATCGACACCGTAGGTACCGAGGAGGCTCTCGACGTGTCGGTCGCCTTGGTCGGCGACCGCAACCGGATCGTGACGATTGCCGCTTTCCAAAGAGGGGTCGAGCTCGGTATCAAGGTCATCGGTGCGGGTCCGGGTGGAGATCCGGGTACCGAGTTCCGGGCCACGGCTCGCCTTGATCTCCTACGCCAGGCAGAGGCGGGCAGGCTGCGTGTGCGGGTAGTCGGGGCTTACCCACTGAAGGAGGCGGCTTCGGCCCACCGCGAGCTGCTGTCGGGTCACACGCACGGCAAGATCGTCCTGGTTCCCTGAGAGGTCACACGCGGACTTGCGGCTTGGCCGTAAGGGAGCTGTCCTCGATGTCGCAAGACCGCATCTCCGATGTCGCGCGACATCGCGTGGTCAGTGAGGCAGACATCGCGTGGTCAGTGAGGCAAACAAACAGAACAGAACAGTCAGAAAGGACCGTGCACCGCCTTTAGGCGGTGAGAGCGCCGATCGAGGTCGTGACGACCGCGTTCCTGCCCCGCCGTTTGGCGGTTAGAAGCCGCTCGTCCGCGACCGTGAG
>Ga0181520_10002786_pt1 | contig 31815 bp, 19 predicted proteins | sample PEATcosm2014_Bin_29_FD_132451 | JGI IMG/M metagenome (GOLD analysis project Ga0181520, IMG submission 132451) | Peatland microbial communities from MTU Mesocosm Facility, Houghton, MI, USA - PEATcosm2014_Bin02_30_metaG | ecosystem: Environmental > Terrestrial > Soil > Wetlands > Peat | place...
CGGCCGCTTGGACTACCAAATCACGCCTAGCCAGCGGATGTATTTCACTGGCCGCCACAACCAGCGTGTCCAATACAACAATATGATCTTCGGGGCATCGGATCCGGCCCTGGGCGACTACCTCTATCGTATGAACTACGGCTTCTCCCTTGGGGATGTTGTCACCTTCAGCCCGACCCTGGTGGGTGAATTTCGTCTGAATTACACCCGCTACTCTCAGCCTTCGGTCACCAATGGCGACGGCTTCGATGCAAGCACACTCGGCCTGCCCAGCCTGCCGACCGCCCACAAAATCTTCCCGCGTTTCTACTTCAACGAGGGATCGGTCATCAACCTGGGTTCAACCACGCAGACTCCTGGCACGGCGCCGTTCGACAGCGACGATATCTTCGTCAACCTGACCAAGATGGCGGGTCGGCACACGATCAACTTCGGCTTCGATGGACGCAAATTTCAGAAGGGTAACTTTACCTTCGGAAATTCCAGCGGCGTTTACAATTTCGACAACAACTTTACCGGAGCGTTTGGCCCGGTCTCGTATGCGGCGATGGGCTCCGATACCGCTGCGTTCATGCTCGGGTTGCCTTCCTCTGCCAGCTACGATTACAACGCGCACGCTGTTGGTAACCAGACCTACCTGGGGGCTTTTCTTCAGGACAACTGGCGCATTCGTCCCGACCTCACTCTGAATATCGGCCTGCGCATGGACAAGGACTTCTCGCCCAATGAGCGGGAAGGCACCGCCGTCAGCGGCTTTAACGCCACCGCCGTCAATCCATATAGCGCCGCTGCCACAGCCGCCTACGCAGCCAACCCCAACCCCGTGCTCTCGCCAAGCGACTTCCATGTCAATGGTGGACTCACCTTCACCGGACCCCACGGGATCTTCTCCAATTTCGAGTCGACCATGTTCAGTCCCCGGGTAGGCTTTTCCTATTCGCCAGCCTTCCTGGGCAAGGATACCGTCGTCCGCGGTGCCTTCGGCCTCTTCGTGATCCCGATCTTCCCATTCAACAACTCAATCAACCAGGAGGGCTTTAGCCAGACTACCCAGGCTCCGATCAACCTGTATGCCCCTCCCTCGGCCATCAATGGTCCGGGCTCTCTGGCCAATCCCTTCCCGAACGGGCTGACGCCGGCATCCGGCTCCTCCCTCGGTCTGGGTACGTTTGTCGGCCAGGGCCTCACCTTCCTTGATCCGATCATCCGCAACGGCTACTCCGAACGCTGGCACCTGGGCTTCCAGCACCAGTTCCTCGGCGGGTGGCTGGCCGATGTCTTCTACGAAGGCAGCACGGGCCGTCGTTTGCCCATCAACGAGTCGCTCAACTACGTCAAGCCTCAGTATCTGACAACCGCCTCCAACCCCGGCCTCAGTGCCTCCATCGCCAACCCATTTCACGGCATCCTGCCCAACGGTGGAAGCCTTAACTCCAACTCCACCTTCACCCTGTTGCAGTTTCTGGAAACGTACCCGGAATTCGGCGCCATCACCGAGCAGAACGTGCCCGAGGGCAGTTCCGCCTTCAATTCTCTCGACATCCATGTCGAACATCGCACAGGCTATGGAGTTTCTATCATGGCCAACTACCAGTGGTCCAAGTTGCTCGAGGGAGTCAGCTTCCTGAATGCCTTCGACGCACACCAGGAGCACCGGGTCTCTCAATACGATCACCCCAACCACGCGTTCATCGGCGTCAGCTATGTGGTGCCGTTCGGTCGCGGACGCAAGTTCGGCGCCAAGATCCCGATCTGGCTCGATGAGCCCCTCGGCGGCTGGAACATCGCGTCCAGCTTCTTCTACCAGCAGGGCGCTCCGATCGGCTGGGGCGACATGCTGCCGACAGGGCAGGCTCTCCACTACAACCCACGCCAGGCAACTGAGTACAACAATGCCGGCACTACCTGCCCGGCCTTCAACATCAACGCCTTTGCCAACAGTGTTTCCACAAGCGACACCAAGGATTATTGCCAGAACGGCAACGGCGGAACTCAGCTATCCAACCACGTCCGGACCTTCCAAAGCCAATTCGCCAACCTGCGTAACGACGCGCTGAACGACTGGGATGGGTCGATCCTGAAAAACTTTAACCTCACCCAGACCAGCTTCTTCCAGTTCCGTCTGGAGGCTTTCAACGTGGAAAACCGCCCGGTCTTCTCGGGCCCCAACACCAGCCCGACTGCCTGGAACTTTGGCCAGATTGGCGGTACTCAGAACAGCAGCCGCATCCTTCAAGTCGGCGCCAAAATCCAATTCTAGATTTGGCGTAAGTAGCACGCAACACGAAGGCAGGCAAAGGAAGCATCCTTTGCCTGCTCTTCATCGCCCCCCTTCTCAGCAAAGGGGGGCATTTTTCTGGCGCAAGATCATGAGCGCCGAGTGGACACATCTGCCCGTAATGGCACCACAGCGGCGGACAGAATTATCTTTGAGGCGAGGGGAGCCGGATGCAACGTAGAGAGTTCTTGAAGAGCGCAGGTCTGGCAGGCGCAGGCGTGCTTCTGCAGCCAACGGCGAAGGAAACAAGCGTGCTGGCAACAGGTGCCATTGGCAACGGCATAGCCAACGATACGAGAGCGATTCAGAAGGCTATTGATGAAGTAAGCGCATCCGGTGGTGGGCGCGTTGTTTTGCCTGGAAAGAAGCAATACTTGACCGGTGCGCTCGTGTTGAAGAATCGCGTGGAATTGCATCTTGCTGACGACGCCACGTTGGTTGCCTGCACCGATCCAGCGGCCTATCCGGATGGAGAGTCAGGCGTAGTGACGGCCGATGGCGCAGTGGGAGCAAGCGTCACGGGAACAGGTTTCATCGATGGACAGGCAAAACTGTTTGTCACGACTTACTCCACGATCGACGAGCGCTGGGAGCCAAAGGCATTTCGGCCACGAATTTTCTCGCTGCGCAGTTGTAAGCACCTTGAGGTGCGCGGTATCTGCTTTGGCAACGCCCCTACCTGGGGCCTTCATATGCTGGGCTGCGAACAAGTGCTAGTTGATGGTATTCGCATTCGCAACTGGATGGACATGCCCAACTGCGATGGCATTGATCCAGACCGTTGCCGCGACGTGGAGATTCGCAACTGTGACATCGTTGGGGCCGACGACTCGATCGTGATCAAAACCAGTGCACAACGGCTGGACTATGGACCCACACGCAACATATACGTACACCACTGCAATATGACCACCCGAGACTCCGGTGTGAAGATCGGGACGGAAACCTTTGCAGACATCAGCAGAATTCGCTTCGAACACTGCGTGCTAAAGAGTGCTGGCCGTGGGCCAACCATCACCCATCGCCAGCCAGGCAACATCTGGGACGTGGAGTTTAATGATATTGAAGTGAATGCCGAGCACCACGCCGCGCGCTGGTGGGGATGGGGTGAGGCCGCTTCCATTACCGCATGGCCACGCACGGCTGATGGGCACGTTGGTTCGCTGCGCGACATCCGCTTGCGCAACATCCGCGGCCGCGCAGAGAATAGCTTCCGCATCGACGGGTTACCCGATCAGCCGATTGAAGATGTGCTGCTCGAAAACATTGATCTCACCTGGGACCATTGGTCAAAGTACCCCGGTGGAAAATTCGATAACCGACCTACCATGGCCGGAGTAGAAGGCCTGGAGCCGCATCGCATGTCGGCCTACTTTTTGCGCAATGCGCGCCGCGTAACCGTGCGCAACTGCAAGGCGAATTGGGGTGAGAATCGCCAGCCGGACTTTGGCGCGGCACTGGAGGCGCATAATGTCACGATGCTGAAGCTGGAGAACTTCCGAGGAACGGCTGCATATCCAGGCAGGGATGATGCTGTGCAAACTCTCGATGGATGCACGCAGGAGTAGGGCCTGTGCTTTAGAGTGAAGTTGCACTGTCGATGGCCAGCGTGCGCGTCGAGTTAACAGGACTGTACATCGCAATATAGAGGTGTCTTCCACGTATCCGGCGAGAGAACACCGGCAGCTTCTTCCCGCCGATTCCCTAAAAGACGCGCGAATGGATGGGGCACGTACACAGACCAAAGTTGCCGGATCTATAGGCGTCACAGATTGTGTTACCGAGGACAAGATGAAGATGGGAAAGCACAACAGAACCAGCGTAAGACATTGGCGGATGCCGGGCCGTGCTGGGGTCCGTTTCATGAAGAAATATTCCCTTGATTCCCTAGCCAGAATGCTCTTCATGTTAGCTATGACTGCAGGCGCTCTGAGTGCGCAAACCAATCCTTCTACCGAGATTGTCCTAAAGGGCGATGCACAAGGGAAGTCCAGCCCTCTAGTGCACTATTGGAGCAAGGTCGTGGGCGCAGGTCGAGCCAATGAGGGCCTGCGATCTACCTGGCAGGAAGAGTTGCAGACAGTTCATCGCGACGCGGGCTTTCAGTATGTGCGCTTCCATGGTCTGTTCCATAACGATATGTTTGTGTATCGCGAAGACGACCAGGGGCGGCCAGTCTACAACTACCAATACGTGGACGATCTATTCGATAGGATGCTGGCAGTGGGGGTCAGACCATTTGTTGAGCTGGGCTTTGTGCCTGATGAGATGGCCACGGCAAAGGCCACCTCCTTCTGGTGGAAAGCAAATGGTGGTCCCCCTTCGGATTACGCAAAATGGTCTGACATGGTAAGCCACATTGTTCGCCACTGGGTGGATCGCTACGGGGTTGAAGAAGTTCGTCAGTGGTATTTCGAAGTTTGGAATGAACCGAATTTGGTACGGCACTTCTTTGCAGGGACCCAGGAGCAGTACTTCGAACTCTACAAAGTAAGCGCCAGAGCGGTGAAGGGTGTTGATCCCGCACTCCGTGTTGGAGGTCCAGCAACCAGCAATTTCATACTCGACAAGGAAGCGCTTAAGGTAGCACAGAGCTCAAGGCCGTCGTTTGACCCATTATCGATTCCCTGGAAGCCCATCTGGATTGAGGAATTCCTCAGTTACTGCAAGGCGAATCAGTTACCGGTGGACTTTGTTTCAACTCATCCCTACCCGCAGGATTTTGCCATCGAAGATGGAAGTCCTAGGACTGCCACGCCGCGATTTCGTCGCAGTATCGACTCAACCCGCGATGACCTGCGTATTTTGCGCAAAATTGTAAATGCAAGTCCCTATCCAAAGGCCGAAATCCAGTTGACGGAATGGAGTTCGAGCCCGTCGCCTCTTGACCACAGTCACGATGGGCTGGCTGCTGCGGCGTTCATCCTCAAGACCAATCTGGATTCAGTGGGGCTGGTCGATTCCTTATCCTATTGGGTGTTTACCGATGTATTTGAGGAGGAGCGCAAGATCGACTCGGTCTTTCACGGCGGGTTCGGGATGATCAATTACCAGCAGATTGCCAAACCTGCGTTTCATGCCTACAGGTATCTCCATCAGCTTGGGGACGAAGTCATCAGCCAAGGGGATGGCGCGATTCTTACACGCGATCACTCGTCCGGAGACATCACTGCACTTGTCTACAACTATCCGCCGGAGCAATTGACGGCTCTGCCCAAGACGGAGAATGTCGAGGAGGCAGACCGGATCGATGGCAGTGGAAGTTCGCGAAAGGTCAAGTTGGAAATCAGCAACCTTGCTCCTGGCGCGCTGTTCCAGATCGAAGTGTTGGATCGGGAGCATGGCAATGCGGTGTGGGCGTGGGAGCAGATGGGACGCCCAGATCCACCGAGCCGGGCGCAGGTGGTCGAGCTAAGGCGCGCCGCGCTGTCGACTCTCAAGTATCAAGCCGAAGCCGATAGCGCTGGTAATCTGAAAATCGACCGTGCCATCGCACCGTGGAGCGTCATCCTTATTCGGCAGGCGCGCAAGCAGCAATAGGATGATGCCGCAATCTTGGGGAGTAAGTTGCTTCGAGTGGAAGAACGAAGAGGGTTGCGGGGCGCTTTGAGGGGATATTGCTGGATACCTGGGCGGAACGTCAAGAACGGCGTTAAGGTTATCGAGGGCCGCGGAAAACGTGCGTGAAATGAAAATGAGATACGGCGCGCATGACATGACGCATCTCACCCAGGAGTTCGATACATGATGCTGTACAGGCGAGGAAAACCGCATCGAGCAGTTAGAAGGGAAGACACAATCTTCTTGAATGAACAGTGCGGCTCCATGCTCAAACCAACTCTCTGTCGATGCTATTAATGTTGTAATTCAGGAGATGAGACCCATGACGTTATCGCGACGCGGCTTTTGCGTTCTCTTGTCGGGTGCAGCTTTCGACTCAATTCATTCTTCCCGCGGTTCGGCTCAGACAAGGGTTTTGCCGCCTAAGTCGGAGGGGGCAGGCGAATCATGGTGCTTCGCGTCGCCTCCGGAGTGGAGCCGGCCGCAGGTGTTGTGGATGTGGATGGGGTCCAACATCTCGCGCGAAGGCATTACGAGGGATCTGGAAGCGATGAAGAACGCGGGGATTGGTGGGGCGACGATCTTCAGCCTTGCCGACACGGTGGTTCCGTGGGCCGGAGTCATAGGGAAGAGTCCAACGCCAGAGATTGTGGCGTTCAAAGAGCCGTGGTGGCGTATGGTACGCCATGCGGCCACGGAAGCGCACCGCTTGGGCCTGGAGCTGACCCTGCATAATTGTGCCGGCTACGAGAGCAGCGGCGGAACATGGATTACGCCGGAACTTTCGATGCAAGAGGTGGTCTGGTCGAAGACAAAAGTGCAGGGGGGGGAGCATTCAGCGGAGTGTTGCCGAAGGCGGAGGTCGATCCGCATCCTCATGCGATGTTTCCGCTGGTATTCATTCCGGAGCAGGGACGGATCGGCAGTCCGATTGTGAAGGCGCGGCGGGAGTACTACAAGGACATTGCGGTGATTGCGGTTCCGGCGGAAGGCGTGGTTGCGTCTGAGCAGATTGTAATGCTGAGCGACCGCATGGACGGCCATGGCGCGCTGCAATGGGATGCGCCTGCGGGTGAGTGGACGGTCTATCGTTTTGGACATACGACAACGGGAGCGATGATCCAACCCGCGGCGTGGGACGCGATGGGGTTGGAGTGCGACAAGATGAGCAAAGAGGCCGTCACTTTCCACGTGCAGCATGTGCTGGCGGAGATGAAACAGCATTTGGGCGACATGATGGGCAAAGGGATTACGACGCTCTATTTTGACAGCTACGAGGCGGGAGAGCCGACTTGGACGCCGAAGATGCGCGAAGAGTTCCATGCGCGGCGCGGGTACGACATTGTTCCATGGCTTCCGGTGCTGGCTGGGCGTACGCTGCAGAGCGTGGCGGAGACGGCGCGGTTCAAGACGGATTTAAAGCGGACCACCTTCGATCTGTTCCGCGATTGCTATTGGGCAACGCCGAGGGCGTTGGCGGATGCGGCGGGCTTGCAGTTTGTCGCAGAGCCGTATGACGGGCCCTGGGTGATTGGCGAAGTGGTGGGATCGCTCGACCGTCCTGTCGTAGAGTTCTGGACCAACAATGGCGTCTATTCGCCGGTGTCGGCTGAGCCGGTAATCAAAGCGGCTCATGCACTGGGGAAGGAGTTGATTGCGGCAGAGTCGTTTACGTCGGACCCGCGGGTTTCGCACTGGAACGCAACTCCCAGCTGGCTGAAGCCTATCGGCGATGCGGCGTTTTGTGCGGGCGTCAACCGGATGAACCTTCACCACTTCGTGCATCAGCCGTGGGATGCAAAGTATAAGCCGGGTAACACGATGGGGCAGTGGGGAATTCATTTTGGGCGCAATCAGACGTGGTGGGAGCCAGGCAAGGCGTGGCTTGCTTATGTGTGGCGCTGCCAGAATCTGCTGCAGCGCGGAGTGTATGTTGACGAATCGACAGCGAACAGCGCTGCGTTTTCCGGGATCACGGGGAAGCTGGAGTTCAAGAGCATCCGGCGCGACATTGGGACGGCGAGTGTCTTTTTTGTGGCGAACGTCGCGCGTGCCGCAGGGAAGGTTCGCGTCAGTTTTCCGATCACCGGGAAGCAGCCGGAGTTGTGGGACCCGGTTTGGGGGACGATGCGGGATGCAACCGCCTTTGAGCAGCGTGATGGGGTAACGAGTTTTGAGTTGGAGTTTGCCGAGGCGCAGAGTATCTTCGTTGTTTTCCGCAAATCCGCTCGGCAGAGCGGCAAAGCTGGGTCAAATATTGCGAGCTTTCAGTCGTTGTCTACCCTGGATGGAAGCTGGGATGTGGCGTTCGATCCAGCGTGGGGTGGACCGGCATCGATTGAGTTTCCGCAGCTGAGCGATTGGACCAAACACGATGACGAGGGGATTCGGTATTACTCGGGAACGGCGGTCTATCGAAAGGCCTTGCGGGTGCATGATTGGCCGCGTGTGGGCAGGCTGTTTCTCGACCTTGGCCTATGCCATCATCTGGCTGAGGTGACTGTGAATGGCAAGAAGGCAGGCGTGCTGTGGACCGCTCCGTGGCGGATCGACGTGACGGGACTGGTGCGACGGGGCGAGAACCGGATTGAGATTGCCGTGACCAACGTGTGGGCGAACCGGTTGATCGGCGACGAACAACAACCGCCGGACTGGGTGTGGGAGGTCGGCGACGCGAAAGTCGGCGGTGGGGAGTTCATGAAGGAGTTTCCCGACTGGTTCCTGAAGGATGAACTGAGGCCATCAAAGCGAAGGTACACGTTTGTGACCTGGAACTACTTCAAGAAGGACTCGCCGCTGGTGGCGTCGGGTTTGCTGGGACCTGTGAAGCTGTTGCGGGAGTCGTAGCAGCGAGAAGCTTTCTGTCAAACCATCGCGGAGATGCTCCCGACCATCTCCGCAGAGGACACAAAGGCATGGTTTCGAATCCGTTTTGCCGCTTTACAGCAATCGGAGAATGGTCTAAGGTTATCGTCTTCCGATCACGCCGCAGTGAGATGGCTAATTAGTCCATTATTTGGCCAGAAATTTGGATGCCAAGCCCTCCATGTCCATCACAGCCGAAATCGATCCTTCCCGCAGATAGAATCGACCGCAGAAACGCCGGCTCGATGTATAGGCAAACAGCATTGTCTCCTGCCCAGGCGGTGATAGCGTGAGCAAGTTCGTTACCACAGCCGCATCCTTCGGCCCAGGAATATGGTAGTGCTTTTATTCGCCAAAACCGATCTCGCGAATGGCTGCCAGCGTTCCAACAGTCTGCGTGAGCATTTGAAAGCTCTCACCGTACACCAGCGATTCGTGCGGCAGATTGTGACGGTACTCCAGCAACACGACCTCACGAAGACGCAAAGTGTCGCGGGTCAGATTCGTCACGAGGGGATGGCATTCAGGCCCCTGCCACCGCAGGCGCACGCGTACCTTCTCCTGCGAGAGAGCGTTGCCCTCCACATCGATTGCGGCTCCGCCAACAATCTTCAAAGGAGCAGCATTCGCACAGCGCGACCCGAGCCACGCCCCCATGCCAGCAGCACTAGCTGCCCTGCAAAATTCACGTTGACCAATAAAAAACTTCACACCTGGTCCAACCCGAGACCGTGATTACTTCGTCAACTTCAAAACCAGCACCGTGGCAAGCGGATCCGGCATCTTGCCAGGCAGGCTGACATCGAGGCTGTTACCCGTATGGCTAATCTTCAATGGCCTCCGCAACGGGTCGGCAAGCAGGTACGCCCCCATCACTTTGCGCGGCACGTTGTCGAGATGGAACGTCTCCCCCGGCCATGTGAAAAGCTCAACATAGAGGGCCTTGGACGATGTTGTTGACCGCCAGTTCCATGCCGGAATGAACCTTGGCTTGCCGTTCTTGTCGACCTGGGTCGGGCTGAACGAACCAGCCTCCTCCCCAAACAGGGTTGGCTTGGTGCCGTAGACGGCCTCGCCGTTTACCGCTAGCCATTGACCTATCTGTCGCAGCCGCTCCACTTCTGGGGCAGGCACAGACCCTTTCGAATCGAGCCCGATATTGAGCAAGTAATTACCACCCTTGCTGGCAATATCGATCAAGTTGTGCAGCAGGGTTTCAGTCGACTTGAAATTCAGGTCGTCGCTCTTGAATCCCCACGTATCGTTCATCGTCATGCACGACTCCCAATCGCGCCCCGGGAAGCCTTGCGGCGGAATGTACTGCTCTGGCGTCTCGGTGTCGCCCTTGTACGTTCCACCTAGCCGATTGTTCCAGATCAGGTTCGGATGCTTGTCCAATAATGCCACGATCTCAGCCGAGCGTGCCGGCGTCATCATCTTCGTCGGTGTATCGAACCACAGAACAACGGGAAACTCCTTGTAGTTTTCCAGCAGTTCCTTGATCTGCGGTATGGCCTTGCGGTGGAGATACACATCGAAGTCGCCATCCTGCGCCTTGTCCCAGTGCCCTGGTAAATTACCGTGATCTTCGAGCCGAAACGCCGTTCCGCCCGGAGCCGTCCAGTCTTGCGCCTGCGAATAATAGAATCCTAGCTTGATCCCCTGTTTGCGGCACTCCTCCGCAAGCTCACGCAGGGGGTCGCGCTTGAACGGCGTCGCATCGACAATATTGAACGGGTCCGCGTGGGATTCGAACATCGCAAAGCCATCGTGATGCTTCGCCGTAATGACGATGTATTTCATGCCAGCGGCCTTGGCCAGAGAGACGATTTGTTGCGCGCTGAAGCTCTGCGGGTTGAACTGCTTCGCGAGTGCGACGTAGTCCGCCACGGGAATGGATGCGTTGTTCATGATCCACTCGCCGATCCCCGGAATTGGCTTGCTGTTCCAACTGCCCGCCGGAATCGAGTACAGCCCCCAGTGAATGAACATGCCGAAGCGCGCATCTCTCCACCACTCCATGCGCGCGTCGTGCTGCGCAGGTGATTCCGTGTCCTGGATCGCGGCCACTGGATGATTGATCGGCTGGGTGTCCGGTCGGGTGCCTTCCAACTGGGCCTGGGATTGCACGGCCCACGCTGCAAATGGTAGGAGGAAGGCGCATTTACGTATCAATTTCATGGAATCTCCTGTTTCGCTTACGAAATGTATCATTCGCCTGCACAAGTTTGTGGGCAAGATCACGTGGTCTAGTTTAGTTGCAACGCCCGACTTATGCGTGTAGAGTTAGCGCTAAAGGCCGCAAGATGAGATTACACGACCATTCCGGTTTCCTCCTACTTGCGATCCCGCTTTCCGCGTCCCTGCCCAAACTGTCAGCGCAAAATCGCAGTCCCTCAAGGTGCTCGCCAGTTAGTGGCGGCTGCAAGCTCGCACTTCGACGCCACCGGCTCGGTGCTCGCTCCAAGTGTGGGGCACCAACTCCACCCCGGCATTTAAGCAGCGCGCCAATGACCTTTACATCATGCTTCCCCGGCAATACTCAACCCAGCCTGCGTAGGCCTTCCGCATTGCGCTCTAGCAGGCAAAACAACCGGTCGAAAGATAACTTACGAGGAACGCTATGAAATTGAACCCGAAGCGGCGTCGCTTCCTTGCTCTTGCTGGCTCCACGCTTGCTGCTAGCCAGATCAAGGGTGCCTTTGCGCAAGCACCACTACCGACAGGCCTGGAACCGTTTCTTTGACAGTCCACGCCGGCAATCACTATCGATCCAGCTTCACTGCTCTGTAGCCCTGACACGCGCGAGGGAATCATGCGACAACGTATCTACTTCTGCTTCATTCTCATAGTGCTGCTCCAATCCCGTTGTGCGAGCTCGGAGGCATCGCGCGTAAAGCCTGTTCAACTCACAACCGAGTTCCGCTCCAATCCCGTCGGCATAGCGACCGCAACCCCTATGTTCACGTGGACGCTCGAACCCACGTCTCCCGGTGCCCGCAACCTCCGCCAGGACGCCTATCGTCTTCGGTTCGCGATGTCAAAAGCCCAGCTTCAACGCCACGCGGGCCTCCTTTGGGACAGCGGACGCATTGCCTCTTCCACCTATTGGCAGCGCCCCTACGGTGGACCGCCGCTCAAGTCCGATACCACCTACTTCTGGCAGGTGCAGTCCTGGACTGGCAACGGATTGCCTGGCCCCTGGAGCGAAGTCTCGCAGTTCACGACGGCCCTGCTCTCCGACGCGGAATGGAGCGCGCATTGGATAGCTGCTGAGCCCGACCGCGCGACGCATACCACCGCATCCGAGCATTCCGGCGAGATGCTCGCTACGCTACCCCCGCCGCTTCCCGTCTTCCGCCACAACTTCAACCTTGCCAAGCCGGTCGCAAGCGCCTTGCTTTTTGTCGCAGGCCTCGGGCAATACGAAGTCCACCTCAATGGAAGCGACGTTACCAATACAGTGCTGAACTCCGGATGGACGGACTACCGCAAGATCGTTCTCTACGACACCTATGACGTCGCCCACCTCCTACATCGTGGTAGCAACGCGTTCGGTGTCCTGCTCGGAAACGGCATGTACAACGTCGAAGGCGTCCGGGGACACTACACCAAATTCACTGGCAGCTTCGGCCAGCCAAAGTGTCTGCTGCAACTAGAAGTGCGCTACACCGACGGCACCTCCGAGCGTTTTCTTTCCGACCGTTCATGGCAGACGCACGCCGGCCCCATCGTCTTCTCCTCCACCTATGGTGGAGAGATCTTTGATGCTCGCGCGATCCCCTCCGGCTGGGATCGTGCAGACTTTGATGCAACTGCATGGCGGCATGCGTTTGAAGTCGCCAGCCCAGGCGGAAAACTCTCAGCCGCTCAGTCCGCTCCGATGGTCGTCGCCCAAACCTACCATCCCATCAGCACAACACACCCGAGTCCGGGCATCACCGTCTACGATTTTGGCCAGAACATGAGCGGCTGGCCCAGCATCACCGTCGATGGCCCCTCCGGCTCCAGTGTGCAGATGCTCCCCGGTGAACTCCTTAATCCTGACGGTACAGTCACGCAAAAGAGCACCGCCGCAACGCCGCAAGACCCTGTGCTTTTTAGCTACATCCTCCGTGGCGGAAGCCACGAAACCTGGCATCCGCGCTTCGCGTACTACAGCTTCCGCTATGTCCAGGTAAGCTATGCGAACGGCCGGCCGCCAAAGTTGCTTTCACTCAGCGGCAACTTCGTTCACGCAGACGCACCGATAGTCGGCCACTTCCAAAGTTCGAACAACCTCTTCCAGCGTATCCATGTGCTCATTGATCGCGCCGTCCTCAGCAACCTTGCCAGCATCGTCACCGACTGCCCCTCGCGCGAAAAGCTCGGCTGGCTGGAGCAGACCTACCTCAACGCTGGCACGCTCATGCTGAACTACAACGTCACCGGCCTGTATGAAAAGATGAGCAACGACATGCACGACGCTCAACTTCCCGATGGCCTCGTACCCTCCATCGCGCCCGAGTTCGTTGCGTTCGTCGACGCCAACGGCAACAGTAATGCCTTTCGCGACTCGCCCGAGTGGGGCAGCGCCATGATCCTCAGTCCGTGGGCCCTCTACCAATACACCGGCGATCTCCGCCCGCTCAGAACAAACTACGTGGCGATGCAGCACTACATCTCTTATCTTGAAAGTCGTTTGAAAGACGGAATGCTGAACTACGGCCTCGGCGACTGGTACGACATCGGCCCGAAGGCTCCCGGCCCCTCGCAGCTAACCAGCCGGTACGTCACTGCAACCGGAGTCTATTTTGAAGACCTCACAACGCTCTCCCGCATCGCCACTGTGCTCGGGCACACCGACGATGCCGCCAGGTACACACAGCAAGCCGCTGCCGTTCGCGATGCCTTCAACGCCAGGCTGTTCCACCCAACCACCGACCAGTACGACCGCGGCAGCCAGACTGCCAATGCCGTTCCCCTCGCTCTAGGACTCGTTCCTCCCGGCCATGTTCAAGGCGTACTCGCGAACCTCGTCGCAGACATCCACGCGCACAAAGACCACGTCACCGCCGGCGACATCGGCTTCCACTACGTGGTTCGCGCGCTAACCGACAACGGCCGCTCCGACGTCCTCGCCGCCATGTTCTCCCGCTCCGACTCGCCCAGTTATGGATTTCAGCTGGCCCGCGGCGCAACCACTTTGACCGAGGCCTGGGACGCCAACCCGGACAGCTCCCAAAACCACTTCATGCTTGGTCACGGAGAGGAGTGGTTCTATCGCGGCCTGGTCGGCCTCTCGGTTGACATGGCCCGTGACCCCAGCGATGCTATCCAGATCCAGCCATCGTTTCTCGAATCCATAACATCTGCCTCCGCGTCCTTTCAGTCCCCCATGGGGCTCGTCGAAGCCGGGTGGAAACACACCGGATCAAGCGCCTCAATCGACGTCAGAGTTCCCGTCGGCGCGCTCGTCCACCTCACACTTCCCACTGCGGTCGATTGGAGACAAGGAAGCGTAGCCGCAGACCATGCTGCAGGTGTGGTCCACTTTTCACACGATGCCAAGGGGCTCGACCTGACGCTTGGGTCCGGCCACTATCATTTTTCCACTGCATCCTTCTCGGGTCCATCCACTCGGGTTGAGTGACTGTGCTTGCACATTGATAGAACGAAAACACGTCCATGGCTGTCCAGATGACGGGTTTTGGATTCAGGTTGTGGCCATCGATGGACTCTCCGATGGCCATGACCAACTGTTCGAGATCCTGAAATACACCGCGCCTGAGCCGATTCTGAGTTAGGTCTCGGAAGAAGCGTTCCACCATGTTGAGCCATGAGGACGATGTCGGCGTAAAGCGAACATGAAATCGTTTGTGTGCCTCAAGCCTGCGTTGGACTCGTTGGTGTTTGTGGGTCGCATAGTTATCGCGGATGAGGTAAATTTACTTGTCTGCGACTACCGTTTGGTCGATCATGCGCAGGAACTTGAGCTACTCCTGATGGCGGTGCTTCTGAGGGTCGGGGAACGGTGCCTTGAATGGATGGGGCACGGAAGTCTATCGCAAAAGGAAAAGCGGCAACGGGAAGATCAGGCCCGTGGTGGCAAAGGCGTCAACATCAAGTCGCACACCGGGACGGCATGGCCAAAGAGATAGCCCTGGAACGTGGTGCATCCCAGGTCAGCCAGGAGCTTTCGCTGCTCTTCGGTTTCGACGCCTTCGGCGATCACCACCATCCCCAGCTTCATGCCCAGGTCAATGATGTTGCCGGCGATGATGGCATCTTTCTGGTTACGCAGGATGCCTTGCACAAAGAGGGTGTCGATCTTGATTTCGTCCAAGGGTAACTCCCGCAAATAGGAGAGCGAAGAATAGCCGATGCCGAAGTCGTCCAGGGAGAACTTGACTCCGTGCTCTTTGAGGGCGTTGATCTTGCGTTTGGCTTCGGTCAGGTTGCCAATGATGGTGCTTTCGGTAATCTCCAGGACCAGTTTTCGTGGATCAATGGAGCTGCGATCGATCCACTCCTGCGTTTGGGCGACGAAGTTGGGTTGACTGAACTGACGGCCGCTGACGTTGACCGAGAGGGTGAGATGGGCGGTGGCGGAACTGTAGCTCCAGGTCTTTAGTTGCGCGCAAGCCTTGGAGAGCGCAATGCGGTCAAGATGCCGGATGATGCCTTTTTCCTCGGCAATGGAGATGAACTCCATCGGGGCCAGCAAACCGCGCGCTGGATGCAGCCAGCGGAGGAGCGTTTCAGCGCCGGTCAAGCAGCCCTCGATATTCACCTGGGGCTGAAAATAGACGGTGAGTTCGTCGGTATCAACGGCCCGGCGCAGGTCGTTCTCCAAAATTGCGCGGGCTTCGACCAGACTCTGCATCTGGGCTTCAAAGATGTGCACCGCGCCGCCCCCAGCGGCCTTGGCCCGATACAGAGCCAGATCGGCATGTTTGAGCAGATCGTTGATGGATTCCCTGTTGCCGCAGAACAGGGCGATGCCGATGCTGGCGCTGGCGTGGCATTCCACTGGTCCGAGCTGGCGGCTGCCATAGAGCGCGTCACAAACCTTGAGCCCCACCTTGCGGGTCTCCATGGCGGCCTTGATTGGATCCTTACCCAGTCCCTGCAGCATGACGATAAACTCGTCCCCGCCCAGCCGGGCCACGGTATCTTCCGCGCGGCCACACCTGGAGAGCTGGGTGGCAACCTGCTGCAGCATGAGGTCGCCCACATCGTGGCCGTGGGTGTCGTTCAAGGTTTTGAAGTCGTCCAGATCGACGAGCAGGACCGCGCCATGATCCTGGGTGCGGGCGGAGAGGGCCATGGCCTGCCGCCAGCGATCAAACAACAGGCGGCGATTGGGCAACCCGGTGAGCACGTCGTAATAGGCCAGCTTCTTGATCTCTGCTTCAGCCTTTACGTGCTCTGAGATGTCGGTGAGCGTGCACCGCAGGGCTACGGAGGGGTCCTCCTCATGCATGGGCTCGCAATCCATTTGCACGTGAAACACCGAGCCGTCGCCGCGTCGCAGTGCCAGGGGAATGGCCTGATGATCGCGCATGCCAGTCGCCATCTTCAAAAAGCGTTGGCATCGGTCAAGATCGGGTGGGGCGACGAAGCCGGAGAAGCGGCGGTGCAGAATCTCCCTGCGATCAACGCCCAGCAGGCGCACGCCGGTGAGGTTGATTTCCAGGATGGTGCTATCGCTGCTGAGACTGAGAAAGGCCACCGGGGAAAACTCATACAGCATGCGGTAGCGTTCCAGAGCCAGCTTCAGGGCCGCCTGCGTTTTCTGCAGCTCATGGAATTGCAACCACATTTCAATGCGATCGACATCCGCCTGTGGGGACAGATGGGGTTCGAGGGCGGTGGGCTCGGCCTTTTGGTCGAGCCCATCGGGTTCGGCATTCATTCGCAGTAATTTTCCCTGGCGAATCATGGTGGTCCTGCTTTTGCTTATCAGCCTATGGCGAAAGGCGAATCATCCTGAATACATCCCTCGGGGGCTAAAGCCCATCCTTTTTTGTGTGCTACTTGCGGCACCCGTCGGCTGGGCTCAGGTCAGGCTCTCAAGTCATGCCCTTTCAAAACCCGACTTTCACCACAGGCTCTTAGGGCTGTTACTTCTTCACGGCGTATGGCACTTCAATGGCCACCAGCAACTGGTGCGTTGACAGGTCCTTGCGATGGATGGGGCGGACGTTGAGACGGATGGTCTCAAGGCCGTTGCCGGGAACTTGGCGTTCCACCTCAAAGCCTTCCAGGCTGCCCTCCTTTTCCAGCACCTCTTCCAGCCGTTCCCGCAGTTGGGGCAGGATCCCCTGCAAGGTGGTCACCGCGCCGATGGAGTGCCCGATGGTGTTCTTCTCCTCCATCGCAAAGTAGCGATAAAAGGCGGGGTTCACGGAGACAATGCGCAGCCCGTCATCCAGTACCATGAGCGGATGGTGCACGGTGTCAATAATGGCGTCGGAAACTTTGCGGGCTTCTTCCACGCCGGCTTCCAGGCTGACGCGGCTGGTGATGTCGGTAAAGGTGAGCACCACGCCATCGATCACATTGTCCAGGGTGCGATAGGGGCGGATCCTGACCAGATACATGGTGCCGCTGCGGGAGCGAATCTCGCGTTCAGCAAAGGTAAGGGTCTCCTGCACGGTTCTGGCCATCTCCAGCAGGTCTTCACCCTGCAGATCGGACTTGATATCGGCCAGCGGGCGGCCCACATCGGTGGGCACCAGGCGATAGATCTTGACCGCATCCTGGGTATAGCGGCGGATGGCCAACTGCTCGTCCAGAAAAATGGTGCCAATGCAGGTGTTGTCGAGCAGGTTCTTCATGTCGTTCTGCATGTCGTTCAACTGCTCGATTTTGGCCTGTAGCTCCGCATTGACGCTGATCAGCTCTTCGTTGGTGGACTGCAACTCTTCCTTGGAGGTCTCCAGTTCCTCGTTGGTGGACTGCAACTCCTCATTCATGGACTGCAGCTCTTCGTTGGCGGATCGGAGTTCTTCGTTGGAGGTCTGCTGCTCCTTGATAACCGCCTGCAGGTTCTCCTTGTTCTCAGCCAGTTTCTGCCTCAGCTCCTCCACCTGGGCGGAGTCCGCGCCGACGTCCGTTGACTTGGCGCGCTTGCGCCCCGGCTTGACGTGGGATAGTTCCTGAAAGCTGAGCAGCAGGAGGGCGTCCCCGGCGGCGTCTTTCTTCATGGCGCGGACGCTCAAGGCGATGTTCTGGAAATCCCCGTTGGTTTTGACGGAGAGCACCCGGTTGATGGATGGCGTGCCATCCGCGGCGGCTCGCTGAATGGCGGTGCCCAGATCGTCCTTGAGGCCCTGGCGAGCCATCTCAATGGCGTTGAACGAGGCCATGCCGGGCGCGGGCTGGAAGAACTTGCCGGTCTCGCCATGCACAAAGAGGATATTGCCCTTTGCATCCGTCAGGACCGAAGCCGGGGCGTAGGAGTGCAGGAGGGCCTGCATCATCAAGGTGGAAAGTTCGCTGGTCTTCATTTTGGTCACCGTACTTTGCACTTCGGACATTACATTCTGGATCACGCAGGCCGAGCCGCTGGGCAGAGCCGGGGGAGTCGACCTGGTGGTGGAGATGGAGCGAAAGATCTTCCATTTGGTGTCGAGCAAGGCAAACAGATCCCCCTGCCGGCCCGTGCTTTCAGCCGGGGAGAGCATCAGGATGCCCTCGGGCTTGAGCGAATAATGGAAGAGCCCGAGGATAAAACTCTGCAACTCAGGCTCGATATAGATGAGCAGATTGCGGCAGGTGATGATGTCTATCTTCAGGAAGGGAGGGTCGTTGATCACGTTATGGGTGGCAAAGACCACCATCTCACGAATCGCCTTCTTGACCTGAAAACCGCTTTCCTGCTTGATGAAGAAGCGCGTCAGCCGCTCCTCAGAGACCACTTGAGCAATGTTGGGGGGGTAGAGCCCGGCCCGCGCCGTGGCCACGGCTTCGAAATCCAGATCGGTGGCGTAGATCTGCACTTTGAAATCCAGCGAGTTTTCTTCCATGACTTCGCAGAGCAGGATGGCCAGGGTGTAGGCCTCTTCGCCCGTGGCGCAGCCCACCACCCAGGCGCGCAATGTATCCCCCGCGCCGAGGGTTGCCACCAGGTTCGGCAGCACATCCCGCTTCAGCGTTTGGAAGGCCTCCGGGTCGCGGAAGAAGCTGGTCACGTTGATCAACAGCTCTCTGAACAGGTTTTTGACTTCGCAGGGATTCTCTTTGACAAAGCGCAGATACACGCTCAGATCGTCAATATTCTGCAGCGACATGCGGCGTTCAACGCGACGCCCGATGGTGCTGCGTTTGTACTTGGAAAAGTCGTTCCCGGTGGAGTGCCGCAAAAACTGCAGGATGCTATTCAAACTGGCGGGATCAGAGGGAGCCAGCAAACCCTCTTTGGGCGCGGTGAGGGCTGATCTGCTGGTGAGCAAGGCGGCGGGCATCTTTTCCACCGGGAGCACCATCATGGCGTAGCCGGCATGGATGGCGCTGGTGGGCATGCCATCGTATTTGGCCGATAACGGGTCCTGGACGATGGTCATCCCGCCGGCGCCCACAATGGTGCGCAGGCCCTCCGTGCCGTCGGTTCCAGTGCCGGAGAGGATAACGCCAATGGCGCGCTCCGCCTGATCTTCCGCCAGCGAACGGAAGAAGGCGTCAATGGGGAAACGGTGGCCATGGGACTGCTTCGGCGCGTTCAGCCGCAGGGTTCGATCAAAGATGAGCATGTCGCGGTTGGGCGGGATCACATAGGCGTGGTCCGGTGCCACCCTCAGATTGTCGGTGACCTCAACCACTTCCATTTTGGTGTAGCGCTGGAGGATGGCAGTCAACATGCTGGCGCGCCCCGGGTCAAGGTGCTGGACTAGGACAAAGGCCATGCCGCAATGGTCGGGAATGGCGCGAAACAGCCCTTCCAACGCCTCCAGACCCCCGGCGGATGCGCCGATTCCCACGATCGGGAATCCGGGCAAAACCGTATTCTTCGCCCCTGCCCCGCTTGCTAGCTGTAGCGTATCTATTGGTTTCTTCTTGGGCATGCCTCCCCACTTATACAACCAGCATTTTCCAACTATATTGCAAGGATTGTATTCCATTCTTGCAGAGTGAACAGGTTAATTCCGGGCTGGGGGTACACCAGCGTGTAGGAGACGCCGTGGCCAGAAACTATCCAACGGGCTATAGAACTATTGAGTCCGATTACCCCATGGAAGCCATAGGGAACCGCTGAAAAAGTCGATGTTTTGAAAGGGAACGGCTTTACTGGCTGCGGAAAAACTCTTAAGGGAAGGCAAGAAGCGTCAGGGCACGACTTGAGTCGTGCCGCAAGCAGCCTGGAATCAACGCGGGCTTCACTGCGGGAAGCTTCTGATTCGGTCAGCTCGGAACTGGCCTTTTTCCGCAACATGTTTTGCCCCCTGAGGGACAGTTTGGCTGAAATTGAAGACTTGATCAGAGCTTCCATAGATGAAGTTTGGCTGCGGTCATGGGCGTGAGTCCCGGAACTTTGCCATGGAGCAGAGCAGCGCGCTGTGCATCAGGCCTAGGGTGTCATCTTCAGGATCGCCATACCGTAGCCGGGCAAGGTCACGGTCATGCGCGGGGCAGGGGTGACACCGCCCAGGGCTGGCCCATTGACCAGGTTGGTGGTGGCATCCACCTGGGTCTGGGTGGCGGCAAAGAACTGCGAAAAGTTGGTCAGGTCCACCACAATGGTGCGCGGCAGGCCGGCGCCGTTATTGTCCGCCGCCGCCGCCACGCGGTTGGCCACCAGCACGGTCACCTGTCCGCTGGAGTTCACCGTGGCCAGGGTTTCCACGTCGGAACTGTCAGTGTTCGCGGTGAGCAGGATGGACTGTACCGCGGTAGAGCTGGAAAAGGCCGTGGCCAGCGCGCGATCCACCCAGTAGCCAATGTAGGGCGTGGCGCTGGTGCTCACCTCGCCATACTGCTGGTCGCTGGCGTAGTCCCAATGGTAGAGGGCCTGATTGCCGGCCTTGGCCAACTGCGCAAACGCATAGGGTCGCCAGGCCGCAAAGAAGGGGCTGGAGCCGCGCGTGTCCAGCACAAAGGTTTTGGTGGGGGTGCAGGAGCTCATGCCGTTGGCCAGCGCGTAATCGGCATTGAGGTTGTTCTCGGTCACCCATACCGGGACCGCGGCCAAGTCGCTCCGGGTGGCCAACTGCGCGCGCAGATAGCTGACGCTGGCCACAAAATCCGGCACCGCGGCCAGCAGCGTCTTGTCGGTATCGGTCTGGTTGCAGCTGGCGTAAAAGTGCGTGGCCAGTGCATCCACCTGGGCCTTGACGCCGCCCGAGGCAGCGGAGGCCACAAAGGTGGGCATATAAAGCATGGGGTCGCCAGCCTCGCCTGTACCCAGACCGTAGTCGGAGAGTTCCAGAGCGACAATCTTGATGGAGGGATCGACGGCCAGCATGGCCGGGACCACGGTGTTATAGAGCGTCACGTATTGCGCGGCGGTGAGGCCGTTCAGGTTGAACTCGTTGAAGATGCCCCACCAGGTGATGGTGTGCGCGGAGGCTGACTTGAAGGGCACCCCGCCCCACACAAAGCCGCCTTTGTTGTAGTAGCGCACCAGGTTGGCGGCGTAGGCGGCAAAGTCCTGCAGGTGGTTGGCCATGTCCAGGTTGCCGCTCGAGTCGCACATCCACGTGGGAGCGGCGGCAATCTGGAACTCGGGACTGTTATCGGCAGAGGCCAGCACCGGCTGCGCAATGGCGTCCAGAGTGGAAAAATCCCACGCGGTGGAGGCCGTGCTGGCGCTCTTCATGGGGATGCCCTGGGAGACAGCCTGCAGGCGGATGTGCTGCGGCAGGAGCGCCGTCACCCGCGCCTCCTGTGCAGCAACCGTTGAGGAAGTGGAAAAGATTTGCGGCGTCCACTCTGCCACCTGGAAGCTGGTGGACATCGCCTGCTTCATGGCTCCGCTCACGCCGGATGTGGTGTCCACCGTTGCGGTTGGCTTGACCACCACGGCGCTCACCAGCGTGAACGTCTGGCTCATGCTCTGGCTGCCGATGGTGACCGTGACCGTGGTGGTGGTGCTGCCCGCTGGGGTGGAAGAGCTGCCCACAAAGGTCAGCGTTCCGGATGGTCCTCCGCTGACGGCCGTAAAGCTTGCCGTGACTCCCGTGGGCAGTCCGGTGGTGGCCACCGTCTCCGTGCCGGAGGGCGCGGTAACGGCCAGCCCCAGCGTGGCCGGATAGCCGTCACGGCCCACCACCACGCTGCTGGCGCTCAAGGCAAGCGTGAACTGGGTACTGGATGCGCCGGAGTTGCTGGTCTGCGAACAACCACTCACGAGCGGCATCAACGCGCTCAGTAGCGACCCTGCAAATCGTCTGATTCCAACACGCATCGGCGCATCATCCCGCAGAGCCGGTTGCCCCGTACCAGATTAACCCAAGGCTCGGCCTCAGGCAGAGATACCTACTTCGCCGGACTACACCCCTCCACCGCCACATGCACTTGCTCCACAATTTCCAAGCCAAAGCCATCGAGGGCGGGAATGTGCATGGGAGTGTTGGAGAGCAGGCGGATGCGATGAATGCCCAGGTCGGAAAGAATCTGGCCGCCCAGCCCGATGGCGCGCAGAATCCGTCCGCTGCGGTCCTGCAGGCCCTCGCGGGCGCGCAGTTCCTGGTGCAGCAGCAGTCGTACGGCCGTGGAATTGACCGCCGCGCCAGCCGCGTCAAAGACGCTGGATGGCGCGCTGGCCGGTTCGTGTTCCACCTCAAAGCCGCGCGAGGTGTTGTGCAGGTAGAGCACCACGCCGCAGCCCTCTTCGGCAATCATGCGCATGGATTCGTCCAGCGTCTCGCGGCAGTGGCAGTCGGCGCCAAAGACGTCGCCGGAGGTGCAGCGGGTGTGGACCCTGACCAGCACGGCACGCTCGCAGGCCGTGCGCTCCTCGGTGGCAGTGATGGCCGGACCGCACTGAAAGGCCGGGCACTGGTCGCACAGCTCGCCCCGCACCAGCGCCAGATGGCTCTCGCCGCCGTTCACTTCGCTCTCATAGGAGATCATGCGGAAAGGGCCGTACTTGGTCTGGATCTTGGTCTCGCCGGCGCGCACAATGTAGCGCTCATGGCGCAGCCGGTAGCGGATCAGCTCTGCCACGGTCAGAATCCGCATCTGGTGTTCGCGGCAAAACTCCACCAGGTCGGAAACGCGCGCCATGGTGCCGTCGTCCTTCATCACCTCGCAGATGACGCCGGAGGGATCGAGGCCGGCCATCCGGGCCAGATCGACCGAGGCCTCGGTTTGCCCGGCCCGCACCAGCACGCCACCCTTGCGGGCGCGCAGCGGAAACACGTGGCCGGGACGCGCCAGATCGGCCGAGGTGGCCTGGGGCGCAATCGCGGTCTGGATGGTGTGGGCACGGTCAAAGGCGGAGATGCCCGTGGTGACGCCCTCGCGCGCCTCAATGGACTCCGTAAACGCGGTGCCAAAGCGCGAAGAGTTCTGCTGGGTCATGGGGAACAGGCGCAGATGGTCGGCCCGCTCCTCGGTCATGGTCAGGCAGATGAGCCCACGGCCATGCTTGGCCATGAAGTTGATGGCTTCAGGGGTGACAAACTGGGCGGCCATGGTCAGGTCGCCTTCGTTTTCGCGATCTTCATCGTCGACAACAATCACCATCCGGCCAGCGCGAATCTCTTCAATCGCTCCCGGAACATCGATAAACGGCGCTTCAATACTGCGTGTGTTTGGGCTCATGGCAACGCTTCTATTCTCGCCCATGCTGCCGCCTCCCACCAAACCGGCGGGCACAATGAAAAACGCCGCCCTTGCGGGCGGCGTCTTTCTTGGGTCACTAGGGCGATCTCTACAAAAACTACAAAGTCGATTCGATCTCGAAACCCCAGGCCTCGAGGAGCGCCTCAGGGATGTATTTCGAGTTTTTGTTGCGCCGAGCCCACTCGCGGAGGCGAGTAGACCGGATGTACTGATCCGGAGGCAGTTTAAACTCCTTGACGATCTGCTCAAAGGAGGTTACTGTGGGCGCAACGGGGCCTATAGGCTCCGGCTTGCCCCAATTCGGATTTCCACGACGCTTTGCCATCGATTCTGTATCCTTAGGTGGTGGGTAGATTGTTCGCGCATCCAGAGGACAGGGATGTGGGGGGATCCAGTCAGTCCAGAGGAACTAATACCCTGTTATCTTAGGCGATTTTTGTTCAAAAATCAATAGAAGAATTCACTGTTAAAAACTAATTTCCATAGATTTCGTGCCCTGTTTTCCACAGTACTGCCTTCAAAGTCTGCAACTTACCCGGAAATCTCCCACTCCGGGCCCGTTTCTTTGGTACCGTTCCCTGATACCCACTCTGGCATTCAGAAACCCTTGGGTGGCATCCTAGAAAGATGGCATCTGCTCATCGGTTTCTGATCGTTGGACTCCTGGCGGGAGTGGCCGCCGCCTGCCTTCCGGCCCACGCCGTGGAACTGCGCGTTGGCCGCGGAGCGCTGGACCGCACCCTCCACCAGCAATTATTCAGCGGGCCCAACGGCCGCTACTACGTGAAAGGCGACTCCAGTTCGCCCTGCTTTACTTACATGGACCAGCCCCAGGTGGTGTTCGCGCAGAATCGCATCCTGGTGCAATTGCAGGCTCATGCGCGGCTGGGCAAGTCGATTCACGGCAAGTGCTTTGGCATTCCGCTGGATCTGCCGGTGGTGGTCTCACTGGCTCCTGACGCGGAGGGCGAAACCGTGGGCTTTCTGGACGCCCGGCTGGACAAGATCAGCGACCAGAAGGAACTGAACTTCATCCTGCAGCCGTTTCTGGCCCACGTGGTGCCAGCCAGCATGAAGATCAATGCAGCCGACCTGATGCGCAAGGCCCTGGCTGACTCCACGGCTGCCTCCGGCTATAAAGTGTCCCTGGAGCGGCTGCGGCTGACCTCGATCCATGTCAACGGCGATAACCTCATCCTCGAAGGCGACGGCGACATCAGCGTACAATGACCCTGCCTTGGTGAGGCGGCTCCTGACCGCCTCCAACCAGCCCAGAGAGAGCGCATGATCCCCCGCCGCCAATCGCTGCAGAGCACTTTTGCCGCCGCCGCAACGCTCGCCCTTTTGGGTCCGCGCGCGCTCACCGCCGAGCCTGCTTCCCCTGCTGCCGGCTCCGACGACGGCTCCATTGACGGCTTTGGCTCGCTGCGCGTCCACGCCCATCGCCGCGGCCTCCGGGTGGGCTGCGCCGTGGCCGCCAGCGACCTCAAGGATTCCCGTTTTTGCCAGCTTCTGGCCGCGCAATGCAGCATTGTCGTGGCTGAAAACGCCATGAAGTTCGGCGCCCTGCAAGCCAAAGCTGGCGTGTGGGACTTTGACGACGGCGATGCCTTGGTGGCCTTTGCCCAGCAGCACAAGATCGCCGTGCGCGGCCACAATTTTGTGTGGCATGAGAACCTCCCGGCTTGGTTTGCCGCCACCGTGACCCGCGACAACGCCCGCAACGTGCTCACCGCCCACATCCGCACCGTGGTCTCGCACTACAAAGGGAAGCTACAGAGCTGGGACGTGGTGAACGAGGCCATCCACCTCGAAGATGGCCGTCTGGACGGGCTGCGCAAAAGCCCATGGTTGGAGCTGATCGGACCGGAGTATCTGGAGCTGGCCTACAAGACCGCCCATGAGGCAGATCCCCACGCGAAACTCTGCTACAACGAGTACGGCATTGAGGACGAGAGCGCGGACGCCGCCAAGAAGCGCGCTGCCACGCTGGAGCTGATCAAGAGGCTGAAGGCCGCTGGTACGCCCATTCACGCCCTGGGCATCCAGTCGCACCTGTCGGCCTCAGGTGCGAGCTACGGTGCGGGGCTCAGCCAGCTCATCGCCGCCGCCACCGCTCTGGGCCTGGAGGTCTACCTGACGGAGATGGACGTGAACGACGATGCCGTGGACGGCGACGAGACCGCCGCACGCGATCGGCGCATTGCAGAGGTTTACACCAGCTACCTTACCGTGGCGCTCGCCAACCCAGCCGTGAAGTCGGTGCTCACCTGGGGCCTGACCGACCGCAACACCTGGCTGAATCGCATCCCCAGCCACCTCAAGAAGCGGCCCAACCGCCCGCAGCGCCCGCTGCCCTTGGACGAGAACTACGCACCGGTGCCCGCCTTCTTTGCCTTGCGCGACGCGATCGACAAGGCGGCGAAGCGCTAGCGCATTGCCTTGGACGATCTGCGAAAAACAGCCACAGATCCTTCCTGCGGTGCGGCAGACTGCTTCGCGACGTTGCATACAGCCACCTGCAGTGGAGCAGAAGTTAGCCGAAGTACAAAAGCAGATCCTTCGACTCACCACCCCCAGGCTCTGCCCCAAAGAGCCAAGATCGCTCTTTGGGGCAGAGCCTGGGGTCCCGTTCGCTCAGGATGACAGCTTCCTGTTGGTGCGGGCTCTGGAGCCATGACGTACGTCCCAAAGTTCCTGAGTCCCGGGTCCTTCGTCCCTAGTCCCTCAGTCCCTCAGTCCCTCAGTCCCCAGTCCCCAGTCCCTTCGTCCCCGCACCACGCATCAAACCGCCCGGCCCGGACCGCCGCAGCCATGGCGACGATATCCAGAGCCAGCACGCGGTCGTTCTCCAGGCGCGCGACCACTTCGCGGACCACGGTGCAGGCTTCGGCAACGGCTTTGGCCGGAGCCAGCGGCTGGCGGAACTCCACGCCCTGGGCCGCGCACATCAGCTCCACGCCTACGATGCGCTCCAGGTTGTCCACAATCTGGCGCAGCTTGAGCGCGCCGGTCATGCCCATGGAGACGTGGTCTTCCTTGCCGCCGCTGGTGGGAATGGAGCCGGTGGAGGAAGGATGCGCCAGCACCTGGCACTCGTTCACCAGAGCCGCCGAAACAATCTGCGCAATCATGAAGCCGGAGCTCAACCCGGCATGGGGCGACAAGAACGCCGGCAGCCCCTCGTTGATGTCCGGATTCAGCAGCCGGTCAATGCGCCGCTCGGTAATGCCCGCCAGATCCGTGAGCACAATGGCCGCATAGTCAAAGGCGTAGCTGAGCGGCGCGCCATGGAAGTTGCAGCCGGAGAGGACGCCGTCGCCTTGGGTCGGCTCACCCTTTTCCGGGAAGACCAGCGGGTTGTCCGTAGCCGAGCCGGACTCCACCTCCAGCACTCCGGTGATATGCGCCAAAGCGCCGCGCACCGCACCATGCACCTGGGGCATGCAGCGCAGACAGTAGGCGTCCTGCACGCGGGTGTCGTGGTCGCGATGGGCCTCGCGAATCTGGCTCTCCGCCATCAAGCTGCGCAGATGCCCGGCCGCCGCAATCTGGCCTGCATGGGGCCTGGCGGCGTGGATCCGCTCGTCAAAGGCGGAGGGCGTACCCATCAGCGCCTCCATGCTCATGGCTCCGGCAAGGTCCGCGATCCGCACCAAACGCTCGGCCCTGATCACGGCCAGCGCGCCCACGGCGGTCATGGCCTGGGTGCCGTTCAGCAGCGCCAGACCTTCCTTGGCTTCCAATTCAGCCGGCCGCAATCCAGCCCGCTGGAGCGCCTCGCCGCCCGTCATCCGATCACCCTGGTAGAAGGCCTCGCCCTCGCCCACTGCCACCAGCGCCAAGTGCGCCAGCGGAGCCAGATCGCCGCTGGCCCCCACCGAACCCTTTTCAGGGATCACCGGGGTCACGCCCGCGTTCAGCATGTTGGCCAGCAGCTCCACCAACAGCGGACGGCAACCGCTCCAGCCCTTGGCCAGCACATTGGCGCGGAGCAGCAGCATGGCCCGCGCTTCGGGAATGCTCAGGGGCTCGCCCACGCCGCCCGCATGACTGCGCACGAGGTTGATCTGCAGCTCCTTCAAGCTCTCGATGGGGACGCGCACATCGGCCAGTCGGCCAAAGCCGGTGTTCACGCCATAGACCGTTTGCCCGGTCTTCAAGATCTGTTCAATCCACGCCCGGCTCTCGGCCACGCGCTTCAGCGCCTCGGCGTCCATCGCCACCGGCCAACCCTTGGCCGCCACCCCTTCAATCTCCGCCAGCGTGAGCCGCTGACCTGCAAGAACCAAAGTCTTCATGCTCATCATGCTAGGCAAATGCGCATGGATCGTACAGAGGTAATCCACCCAACTTACCCGCCACTTGTAGGCGATTCCATCTTTTCTTTACACTTTCATGATGGAATCAACCATCATTCTAGATTCTTTTGGACGAAAGCTTCTGGATGAGCTGCAGGCCAACGCCCGCCTCTCCACGGCCGAGCTGGCCCGCCGCATTGGCCTCTCGCCCACGGCCACCGCCGAGCGGATGCGGCAGTTGGAGGAGTCGGGCGTGGTCCAGGGCTACAGCGCCCGCATTGACCCCGAGGCGCTGGGGCTCAGCGTGCAGGCCTTTGTGCGCATCAGCTCCTCCGGCCCCAACTACCACCGCCTACTGGACTACCTGCGCACTCTGGAGGAGGTCCGCGCCTGCCATCACCTGACCGGCGGCGATGATTTTCTTCTGGATGTTGCGGTGCTGGACCTCGCCCACCTGGAGGCGCTGATCGAGGCGCTGCTGCCTTACGGCTCACCCGTGACCAGCCTGGTGCTCTCCACGCCCATTGAGCGCCACAGCTACCCGGCCAGCGGCAAGCTGGCCACGCTCACGCCCAAGGCCAGGATTGCGCGAAGGCGGTGAGCGGTAGGGACTGAGGGACTCGGGACTGGGGACTAGGATGGAGGGACAAGTCCCCCCCGACACAGGCTGTCATGCTGAGCGAACGGGGCCCCAGGCGCTTTCTTCAGCCTGGGGGTGGTGAGTCGAAGTATCTGTAGTTGCTCTTGAAAAGCTCGCCGTGCCAATTGCTAAGTATTCCGGCGATCCAGCGAGCGCAGGAAGTCAGCTGGCTCTGCATCAAACCAATCCCGGGCCAGATCCACCCAGGCATGATTCTCGCGCTCGATCAGCGCCAATTTCTTCTTGCGCCGCCAACCTTTCAGCTGCTTCTCACGGGCGATGGCGGCGTTTACGTCGTTGTGGAGCTCAAACCAAACCAGACGGTCGCAGTTATAGTGCTCCGTAAAGCCGTCGTGTTCCCGCCATTTGTGCTGGAAGACGCGCTTGTGCAGGTCGCTCGTTACCCCCACGTAGAGCGTCCGGCTGCGGCTGGCCATGATGTAGGTGACATAGCTGTGCTCCTGCATGGAGCGGATTTTACGCCGCTGCGGTCTTCGTTCCGCAAGCAGAAAAAAGCAACTGCAGATGCTTCGACTCACCACCCCCAAACTGAAGTACGTTTGGGGCCCCGTTCGCTCAGCATGACAGCGCATGGGGGAGGCAGTCCCTATTCCCTCTATTCCCTATTCCCTATTCCCTATCCCCTCTGCCCCCCTCTAGCCAGAGGTCAGACCACTCTTGTACAATCCGGCTCGTAACTATCTCCTGGTGATATGATCCGGGTGTCAAAAAAAAGGGAGGCGCAATGGCAGACGCATCGTGTGATATTGGCCTGATCGGCCTGGCAGTGATGGGACAGAACCTGGTCCTCAACATGAACGACCACGGCTTCAAAGTGGCTGTCTTCAACCGCACCGTGTCCAAGGTGGACGAGTTCATCAACAACGAGGCCAAGGGCACTCAGGTAGTCGGCGCGCACTCCATGGAAGAGTTCGTAAGCCTGCTCCAGCGTCCCCGCCGCGTCATGCTGATGGTCAAGGCCGGTGACACGGTCGACAAGATGATCGACCAGATCGTTCCCCACCTGGAAAAAGGCGACATCATTATCGACGGCGGTAACTCGCTGTTTACCGATTCCAACCGCCGCACCGCCGATCTGGCTGCCAAGGGCCTTCTGTTCATCGGCACCGGCGTCTCCGGTGGCGAAGAGGGCGCGCGTCGCGGCCCCTCCATCATGCCCGGTGGCAACCCCGAGGCGTGGCCCCATGTGAAGGCGATCTTCCAGGCCATCAGCGCCAAGGTCGAAGGCGACATCCCCTGCTGCGACTGGGTGGGCGAGAACGGCGCCGGCCACTTCGTAAAGATGGTCCACAACGGCATTGAGTATGGCGACATGCAGCTGATCTGCGAAGCCTACGACCTGCTCTCGCGCGGCCTGGGCCTCAGCGCCGACGAGCTGCACGAAGTCTTTACCGAGTGGAACAAGGGCGAGCTGGATAGCTACCTGATCGAGATCTCCCGCGACATCTTCGGCAAGAAGGACGAGGACGGCTCCCCGCTCGTCGACAAGATTCTGGACACCGCCGGCCAAAAGGGTACCGGCAAGTGGACCGTGATCAGCGCGCTCGATACGGGCCAGCCGGTTACGCTCATCGGCGAGTCGGTCTTCGCCCGCTGCCTCAGCTCCATCAAGGATGAGCGCGTGGCCGCCTCCAAGGTGCTCGTCGGACCCGCGCCCAAGCTGCACGAAGGGGATCGCGCCGAGTTCATCGAGGAAGTGCGCCGCGCCCTCTTCTGCTCCAAGATCGTCAGCTACGCGCAGGGCTACATGCTGCTCCGCGCCGCTGCCAAGGAGCACGGCTGGAACCTGAACATGGGCGGCATCGCGCTGATGTGGCGCGGCGGTTGCATCATCCGCTCCCAGTTCCTGGGCAACATCAAGGAAGCCTTCGACAAGAACCCCAAGCTGGACAACCTGCTGCTGGACAGCTACTTCTCGGAGCTGGTCAACAAGTACCAGGCCAGCTGGCGCAAGGGCGTCATCGCCGGCATCGAGCTGGGCATTCCTACCCCGGCCTTCTCCACCGCGCTGGCCTTCTTTGACGGCTATCGCACCGGCCGCCTGCCGCAGAACCTGCTCCAGGCCCAGCGCGACTACTTTGGCGCCCACACCTACGAGCGCGTCGACAAGCCCCGCGGCGAGTTCTTCCACACCAACTGGACCGGCAAGGGCGGCCGCGTGGCTTCTTCCACCTACACGGTGTAAGAGCTAGTGGTCAGTGAACAGTGTCTGCTGATCTGCAATCACGGGCAACAAACAAAGCGGCGATTTTCCTTACGGAGATCGCCGCTTTGTTTTGCTCTATCAGGGAACGACAACGCACACCGTACCGAAGAGATGGCGCGAAGCGCGTCTGCCGCACCGCAGGTGCCAGGTGCTTGAACTACTTGCATCCGGTTCTACGTCTATACAACAAGGAGCTGCAGGAATGCCCGTAACGGCTGTACTAAGTCTGGTCCCGCTCACGCGTTCAATCGCCTTCCGCCCTTACCTGGCCGCGGTTGGCGGCAAGCCTATCCTGGCCCTGCTCGCCGAGCATCTCCTCACCCGCTCGGGCGCAGCCCGCTTCCTCGTTCTCTACCACTACGAGTCGGAGCGCGCGCTGCTGGCCGAGGCGCTCGCCAACACCGCGGCCGAGCTGCGCTTCACCCCGCACTTCTCCGAGTTGCAGGCCGTCGCCGAGCTTCTCCCCGAGTTTGAGGACGGCCAGATTGCGTTCCTGCAGCTGGGCTGCGCCTTGGCACCGGCCGACCTGCTGCTCCGCGTCACTCAGCATCATCTTAACCACGGCAACAGCTACACACTGGTGGACGGCGCGCCCGGCGGCTGCTCGCTCAGCTTGATCCAGGCCGCAACCATCAAAAGCCTTGTGCAGATTGCAGACCGCTTCGGCTTCAGCGCCGTGGACGACGCCGTGCGCCGCCTGCAACTGCTGGGAGAGCGGGTAGGCGGGACCGCAGCCACGGCCATCCGCGCCACCCCTTTCAACCTGCCCGTTGCCTATGCCGTCGCGCCGGAGACTCTTCCCCTGGCCGTGACCATCGACAAAGCCACCTGCCGCTTGCTGGACCAGGCCGTGGCCACCGCTGGCAACTGCAACGCCAGCCCTGATTCACCGGCCGTTCTTTGCGCCCTCAAGCCGTTGCAGGTGGAGTTGCTCGCCGCTCGGTGCGCGCTCGCTTCCAACTGCATCCTGGCGCCCGCGCCGCGCACTTCGCCCAAGGAGCGCATTCTCTATCTCTCCATCCCTTCCGCCTTCTCCGGCGCTGAGCAGGCTCTCTGCTCCATGGTCAAGTTCCTTGACCCCACGCGCTTCCAGCCCTTTGCCCTCACCGCTCACGAAGGCGTCTTCGCGGAAAAGCTGCGCGCCGCCGGTGCTGAGGTTGTCTGCCCGGATCGC